>Ga0153926_100005_pt1 | contig 56848 bp, 55 predicted proteins | sample TSNJ010MetaG_FD_104716 | JGI IMG/M metagenome (GOLD analysis project Ga0153926, IMG submission 104716) | Attine ant fungus gardens microbial communities from New Jersey, USA - TSNJ010 MetaG | ecosystem: Host-associated > Fungi > Mycelium > Unclassified | place: USA: New Jersey, Wharton State...
TCACGGCCATACCATTATCGGTTGGTGTCACAGCATGTCACGTCACCATGGACAGCGCCGTCAAGCAGCTTAAAGTCCCTGAGCTTAGGCGCATCCTCGCCGACGCCGGCGTTGCTGCCAGTCCACGAGCAAAGAAAGATGCTCTCGTCAACGCTGTCATTAATGACAAAAATGCTCTTGAACTCTTTTCAACCCGCCATTGCCAGCCTCCTGACCCCACAACGGTGCCCGACGCCCCTGCCCCTGCGCCCCCAACCCCACCCGCTTCCACTGCACAGTCCATAGAGAATACTGCAGACTCGGAGCTCGAAAAGCGCAAGGCTCGTGCCGCGCGATTTGGCATCCCCCTTGTCAACCCATTGCCAGACGTAAGCACGTGCTTCCTGTATCTTTGCCCCGTCTCTCTGATCTTTGTTTAGGATGAAGATAAACTCAAGGCTCGTGCAAAGCGCTTCGGCCTCGATAACAACCAAAAAAGTTCTGCTATAGAACAAATTGATCCAGAAGAGCTCGAAAAGCGCAGGAAACGGAAAGAACGCTTTTGCGCAAAGGTCTCTGTGAGCTTCTGCGTCTCTTCACTCATCACGTCCTGACCCATCTCCTAGGATGCTCCCACCTAGACATCTTTGTATTTTGTTTGATATACCCGATTCTCTAATACAGCACTGTGGCGCCCTCGGCAACACTGGTTTGTCTGAACTCGGAATTTCCAGCTTTGTCAACATTTCAAGGTCACTGATCATCATAAGTCCATTCTAGATGTCCACTGGTTTTCCTTCCCTTCCCCAGGCAAGAAATGCATGATAGTACTACTGTGGAGGAGAAAATCATTAAATAAATTTGGAACCAAAGATATCAAATATGTATGACGCTTGACCATGATCTTGAACTTATGATTTTTTTTGAAGACGGACCGTTGAGCATTTATATCATGAATAAGAATTTGATAATGCTGAAGAAATAAACTGCAAATTTCTTCGGATATCATCTTGCATAGAATGGTTCTACCGATCTAAGCTTCTGTGTCAAGTAAGCATAATCGTGACCTAGTCAACATAGGATTACAGCGAAAAGTAGTTAGGAATGGTTAAGGCCAATGCAGATGTTTAACCAGCCATCTGCTCCTGTGAGGCAAGCTCCTAGCCAGGGAATCTCAGCTTCTGAAGGAGAGACAACACCTTGGACCAATGCGTAGGCCAGATCTCCAGTGGATTGAGTTTGGGGATTGACTCGAGAGGACACGGGAGGGTTTGAACGAGGCGGGAACAATAATGGCAAGTGGGTGGATAAGAAATGGTAAAGTGTATGTGGACTACCTAGAAGTAGAGTGATAAGCATTCTGATATAGTGGTCAAGTGACCGATGGATATACATACCGTCTTCTAGAAGCGGAGGTACGGGTTCTTGAATAAATGGACCATCTGGAAGATAAATCCTGACCGGGACACATCGTACAGCATACGCACTATCCTTTTCTGGTACACCACCCGCGTCGATAGAGGGTGGCCGGATGTGCATAGGGCTACTTCCCGTAGAACTAACGGGAGGGGCAGGCGTAGCCGCGGGTGTCACTTTGGAAGCGATACGCCAGTACTCGTCAAAGTTATCTTAGATGTTCCAAAATCAGCACAAAAGCTCTGGTGCCAGATGAAACAACGCGCACGCTCTTTAATGCTCTCCCATATGCCGTCTTGCTCAACCTTGCGAAGGCCAGTAATCCGTTTGGTGTTTCCCCAACGAATAAAGTCAGCTTCTTTTAGCTGACCCATGAATGCTTGTTTACAAGCTTCTTGTGAGGGTGCAAGCATAAGTTTTTCGAGGGGAGGAGAAACTAAATGAAGGATGATGCGCAACGGTAGTGATTGGGAGTTGGGTCGATGCGATGCAGCTGCACGAACGGAAGCTGAGATGGTATGATTATCATAGATGAGACCAATTGGCCAGTGCCTATCAAAACATATATATCAGGATGTGGATGAATTGCGAGCTATTTGAATCGACCGAACCACTTGAGAAGAGTGCCTTCTTCAGTTTCGAACCACCAGTCTTCTTCCTTTAAGTCGCCAACGGCCGCTTCATCAAACACTACATCCATGAGGTATCGACGGATTTCTGGGGTCAACAGAGGGAGATAGCTGATGCGAGGGGCCTGAACATAGTAACATTCAAGGCCTCTATTCGAATTGGCAGGAAGTTCTTTGCTGTCGACGCGGATTTCTAGGGGAACGGTCCCTTCCCATGTCAGGCGGCGAAAGAGAGTAGTATGATAGTCGGTTATTCTGTCCTTTGCTGTACCCTGAACAGGATGGTGTCGAGTCGTCGCATAGCCTGCCATCACAGTAAATTTATTGCCTGGTGCGCTTTTCGTCTTTAGCACGTGACTCTAGTTACAGCGTGACATAAATCACGAGAATGTCACGCGTCTGATGCGCGTATTTGGCTGTCCAACGTTGAACTCATCCAGGCCATTCTCCCTACCGGCCACCATGTCCAATACCTGCCGCTTGCCGCTTGCCACCCGTCCCTCACAATCCCTCATTCTTGTCCCTTCTCCTGCTCGCTCTCTTAAACCTGCTCATCAACCTAAACGACCAAGATCTCCGGACTCTGCTGCCCCCAATAATCCTGGATCTTCAATCAAACGACATAGAGCAATCGCTTCGTCGAATATGAATCCACCTTTGAGGACTGACAGGAGGCAGCGCGACCCTGAGACTCACAAATCCAGAGAACGACACAGGACCGAGCGGGAACAACAACGACTCGAATTCAAGGAAAAGTATCGTCGTGCTTTCCCTAGCTGGACATTCTATCTTGATACATCTTCCATCAATGATCAGCGGCTGGAACTGTTCCAGTCGCGTATTCTGAAACTGGGAGGGGTAATGCGTGTCCGTTCAGTTTCAATTTGGCATTAATTTAATTTGCGGCACAGAAAATCGATCCTTTCTTCCAGCGCGAGGTTACACATGTAATCTCAGATAAACTAGTTCCTAACCAAATAGACATCTCAGAAAAGGAGAATTATACCAAGTCTCGTCTCACGGCTCAACCTGGGCAATTCCCCCGTAGCCCTGTGAAAGCGATTCCTCGGTGAGCTAGTCAACCTGCTGATATAACGATCAAAACTCATGGCTCGGTCAAACAAGTCTCCAAGAGAACCCGCAAGAGAAAGACGTGATAAAAGATGCGCTCGCATTCGGGAAAAAGATATGGGATTCCGCCAAGCTCGAAAGTGTACTCTCACGATGCCTGGATGACCTAGGTCCAGCAACGTCCTTCAATACTAGTACAAAGTCGCGCAGTGTGCACAATCTTTCCAAACTCCTACAATCAGAGCGAATTCACGGGCCCAGCGAGCGTGACCCCACCCAGAAGCGACACGACTTTCGTTACTTTACCCGTGGCAGCCACTTTGTCCTGATCGAAGATATACATGGTGAACTGGCGACGATTGCAGCACACGAATATCCAGCACACAAAGAACGTGAAGGCGAGAAGACACCATGGCCCACTCTTCACTGTCACCCTCAAGCTCGCGGCCCCTTTATCCTTTTCGATGAAAGGGAAAAAAAGCGATGGGATCGATTACAAGAAGTCGAGAAGAAAGAGACAGCAGAGCGCAGGGCCCGCTGCGAGGCGCTCCTCCGAAGGCAGGCGACTGAGAAAAAAACCGTGTCGAGCCTGCTTTCGAGGAGAGTCGGTGATTTACGCCGCTCTGTCTCCCTAAACAACATGTGCAATGCCGCACAAGACAAAGTTTTTGTCAACCATGATGCGGACGGTGATGTCGAGTTCATCGATGCATCTGGATTCTTAGCTTCTGGTCTCATGGGATATACGGCAGCATCGGGGAACAGCGTCAGCATCACATCGACCACTGGTACAGCCTCATTAGTCAACTATGCTTTTCGTACCCACCAGATGCCTTCAAATCTGAACGGGAAAATACGCCAAGAGATCATCATGCACAAGCAGCCCCAAGATAGACTTGCGATGGCCGGTAAAATGGGTCCACCTGTCCGAGTACCACAACGCCATGCGGTCCTCAAGAGAAGCAAGAGTACAAATACCCTCAAACTTCCCAAACGTGAAGAGGGAAGTAAGCCTGGTTATTGTGAGAGTTGCCGGTCTAAATTCAATGACTTTCACGAAGTATGACTGTCCTTTTCGTATTGCTTGCAATGATCCTGATGTTCTTGGCAGCATGTTCAGGGTTACAAACATCGCAGATTTGCTGAAGATGATCGGAACTTTGAACAGCTCGATGAGATACTGATGCGCGTTCAACGACGGACTTCGGCAGAGCGCCAGGCTCTTGATGCAAGAAGAAATTGTCATATACATGGGTCTGAGGCTGAATTTGATATCGAATCAATCTTGAATTAGGAACTCCTTTTTCTTCAACACATGCACCTTGTAGCTAAACTATATTTTTGTGGGGCTCAGCATGGCCTTCAAATGTAATCCGATACTGAGATCCAATTGTAACTCTAAGCTTCTATTAAAGTCTGCTTGAGCTTTATGCTAAAGGGGCTTGGTATAGAAAAACATGGTGGTATCAATAAGTGGGGTACAAAAAGGTAGACTGATTAATAAAGCAATTAGCGATCTTGAACATTATTTGCCCTAGATATGATGTACCATCCTGACAGCTAGGGATTAATGCTTTTCAATGGCTGACCTCTATCTCTACTTCCCTGTCATATGTTATGAATATGGAGTGAGATTACATTCATTACAAACCATGGAGTGATAGGGAATGGTTGCTAGAGGAGTAGAGTACTATGGCCAGATGCAAGGACAAGGATTTTTTTATTTATTTAAATCAACAGTTTATTACACGGTGCTCAATCGCAGTCCATGGCAGCACTATGTAAAAGGTAGCTACACACCCCCAGCACATGTTGTAACTGTGCCTCCCAAACCCCAACTATAGTCAGTAGTCTAGGTAGAGAAGAAATTGTACACTAAATGACAGATACCAGTGTCCAAAGTATGCTCCTGCCAATGTCTCAATTCTCCCCCTAGCCTCCCATACCTTATGACTGGACCAACCCTCCTCGCACATAACACTTGTGAATGGACACTAAAACAGGTACTCTTGTCATACCCCTTTTCAGGTAGGTACCGGTGACTTCTCAGTGAGCCAAAGCTTTATAAGAAGGGCCTGAGTGTCATATACTGGAAAATTCAGTATAAATTAATATTTATATTCATCTTCTTTATTATTATTATAATTTACCTCCTATAGGAGTATCACATTTCAGACTGGGAGGAGTATTGTGTTTCAGACTGGCTCCCTTCTACTCCAGTTATAGTATATATATGGGGCAGATACATGGGAGCAACTTAGTTCATAGATTAAAGTCCTAAAGTCATAAAGCCACTTCCTCCATACTCTTGTAGTACTCTCTGCTATATAACTCCTTACTCCTGAATTTACCTCTCTCTTGGATGACATTCCATTACTCCAAAATAAGTGACTACATACACAACATGTCATGACTTGGCAAAACAGCTAAGTCATTATTTTATTTTACTTTCTTTTTCTTTTCTTTTCTTTTTTTATTTGGACTTACTATACAAGGAAGGAGTGCAGGAAAGTGTCATATGTTAGGATGTCACAATATCATGTCATATGATGACATCATATTATAAGTGTGGGAAAGTAGTACATAGACCATGTAGTAGTATTATAAGTAGTATATAGAATCAAATGGAAACTCTATTAAGTTCTTCTTGTCAACTCAAACTTGGAGTATGATTAAGTTATCTTAGGCTAAGCTACTACACAACAGGAGATCAAGGTACAGTACATAAGCTAAGGCTAAGGCCATTTTACTTCTATGTCATTGTTGTGCTTCCTTTGGCCCAGTTATAAAACCATAGAACTGGAAAGCAACATATTATTTTATTTAGTAGCATATTCCACTTTCCAACTCCACTTATTGCATTACTTTCTGGAACCTGGAGTATGCACTCATAGTATATCCATAGTAATTTATAGTATATTCTAGTCTTCCCATGCTGCTATCCTTTCCTACTTAATACTAAGTCAGTTCATTCTATTAATGGCATGTTTTCCATTTTTTATCAGAGCCTAACCTATATAACTTCCTGCAATGGTAAAAGTAAAGTAAAGACAGCCCATGTATGTTTCAAGTGTTAGGGCTTTACCATTGGGTTTTTGATTAGGGGATTATATAACCACCTGGACAGTAGTGTTAACTTAGTACAATCCTTTTGGACTACCATCTGCATTTCAGATGCTGTTTTCTAGAAGACTAAAACAAGAAAAGCTTCACTAGCAAGAGCTTTAACTGGTACAATATGTCTAATATATATTATAATGATCATAAGTCAGATATAAATAAACAAGACAGATATAGGGATGGAGGATGAAATTATGATAATATTAGTGATAAAGGATTAGTAGAGTATGGGTCTCCTCAAGAGCCATTATGGCCTCAAGGGAGGAAATAGTAGTGGTTAAAGAAAAGAAATAGATGTATAAGAACAAGAATAACAACTACAGAATTTTTTGTAACAATCTCCAATAGGTATAAAAAAACCTATAATAACCTCTAACAGATCTCTACTAATTTCTAATACATTTCTAATAGATATCTCTAACACATTTGTACTGAATCTCCTTAGATTTCCACCAGAGTACAATTGACCTCTAATAATGCCTAAACTAGGTCTTAAACTCATGGAAAAATTAACCTAATCTCAGATATAACTTAAAAAACCTTGGGCTAACTACAAAAGTATTTATGGGTTAAGCTTTAGGCCTATTTGGAGAATTGTTGGACTAATATATTTATAGACTCTAACTCAATATCAGGAACATAAAGAGAAATAAGATATTAAATAGTAGAACAACTCTGATATATATATATATATATATATATATATTAAAACATTATCAATTTGTAATATGGAGCTTGATAGTAGTCCATAGTATCTATACTAGGTATCTACTTAAATATGGAGTTTTTTCTAGATAGTATATGTAGAAAAGAATAGGAAAGTATGCAATATATATAATTATATATATATAAATAAGTTAATTTAGGGGATTTTACAAAATATTGTCCTAGAAAAAAAACACTCTCAAGTTAAACTCTAGAAATATAATAATGTTATATATGGAATTTCACTATTGATGGCATAGTATAGCAGTTATTTGTTATTGCTTAGACAGTCTCAAAACACTATGCTATTGGTTAGGTTAACCTAGAAAAAAGTTCTTAACTTATATAATATAATAATAGTATAGAGTTGGTATAAATGGCAAGAAAAGTTTAATATTTTTTTGGCTATATAAATAACATCTATGATAACAATGATGTAGTTGATATCAGGTATGTTGACAGCTTGATTAATACTATATTTAATTTTATAGCTTGGTAGTAGAGTTTTTTGATAATAGTTTAGTTTCTGTAAATATAAGTAAATGTTATAGCAATACTATCTTTTACACCTACATTTGCAATTATGAGGATGATATTGGTATTATTTAGTATACTAAGGTATACATCATTTAGTTTCCTTAGATAAGCTCTTCTTACTTTGAAGTCTGATTATTTAATGATATTGAAAAAGAACTATTCTAGAAAAAGATCAGCTAAGTAATGACCTGGTCTAAGTTTACTATTTAGGTTGTTAAAGACAGATATGATTTTATTTAGGTAATGTCATATACTAGAAAATTCAGTATAAATTAATATTATTTATTTATTTTCTTTATTATTATTATTTATCTCCTATAGGAGTATCATATTTCAGACTAGAAATATTATGTTTTAGACTAGCTCTCTCCTACTCCAGTTGGTATATATACAGGGTAGATATATAGTAGCAATCTAGTTCATAAATTAAGTCCTAAATCTACTTTTCCCCATATTCTTGTAGTGCTCTTTGCTATATAATTCTTTACTCCTGAATTTACTTCTTTCTTGAACAATATTCTACTACTCTAAAATAAGTAACTATATATGCAGCAGGAGATTGAGGTACAGTGCACGAGCTGAGGTTAAGGTTATTCTACTTCTGTATTGTTATTGCATTTCTTCTAGACCAGCTGTAAAACCATAGGATCAGAGAGCAATATCTCTCATTTTACTTGGTAGTATATTCTACTCTTCAACTCTACTTATTGCATCACTTTCCAGAACCTAGAGTACATACTCATAGTATATTCATAGTAATTCACAGTATGTTCTAGCCTTCCTATACTATTATTCTCTTCCTACTTGATAGGTAGTAATTAATGTTAACTACTACACTTTTTAATCAAAGGTTTTGTTTGTGGATAAGTTAGCTTATGGCTATGTAGTAGAGTAGTGCTATTTTGGAATGATGAGAGTTAAGAAGAGTACAGATGGCATGTTGACATAGAAGAGTAGCTACATATAGGTTATAGTGCCTAGCTAGCTTATTGAAATGTAGGTTGATAGGTATTAGTATTAGAAATGCAAACTATACTCCATGACAGCAATATGGAGTAGATTTTATTTTTATATTGTTATTTATCATTATTCCATTCCACCTAAGAATAGTAGCTATAATAAAGTTCTTTTTTATTGTTTTTTTTACATATTTATACTTTAAGCCTCCAGTATGTATCTTCAGTTCTTGTGTAGCTTTAAATGACTGAGTTACTTATATTCTTTTAGTATTTTTTCAGGTTACAGGCTTCACCCTACTATAAATTGCTGAAGAACCTAATCTAATACTTGAAACAATATAGCCACTATAACTGATATCTTGCTTGATATATCTGGGAAAAACTAGACAATATTCTTACTTTGTTTTTAGACTACAATTAAGAAAAAGAGTTTATGGGGGCATTTCAATGGTAGTGTGCCTTGTCTTGTGTTAAGTTCCCCTGTGTAGTCCTCTATACCTTTTGCTTTGTTTTCTGCTCAAGCAACTAGTATTATTCTAGCTACAGCATCCCCTCCTACTCTAGTTGTTTCATCTTCTATTGATACTGCTGCTGATATTGGTACTATCAGGATCTACTTCTGAAAGGGAAGTGGCTAAGAATAGTGAGTCTTCTACTGTGCTGGGGGAAAACTAAGCTTAGAGATAGTTTCTAGTAGTAAACAGATTGATATTCCTGAGAGAACAAAGCTAAGGTATTTTACTACAGGAGCTAGTATTTAAGTAGGATCAGGAAGGATTACTTAATCCTTGTTGAGTGATTACTGGTGGTGATGCAATGGGATCAGTAGTGTTATATAGTTGGTATAAGGGGAACACTCAGAGGCATTGCCTAATAAGCTAGGTAGAGGTTCTGGAAGCTAGTGTGATATTTGAGTAAAGGTAAATCTACCCATACAAGCTCCTATATATACTATAGAAGACAGTCTGTACATAGTCATGTAAGCTACAGTCCAATAATAGCACTTCCTATCTAAGTTAAATAGAATAATTAGAGCAACATGTAGATAGAAGGGTAAGGGAGTAGATAGAAGGGCATCAGAGATAAGATAAGCTAGGTGTATGTAAACCAAATACTCAGCTAAGCCTAGTCCTAGAGTGACAGCCATTCCCTTACAGTTGGGTATGACAGTACCCTCTCTTTATGGCTATACCTTTATAGCTATTAATTTGCTCTTGTAGTCTTATATCCCATCAAGTTCTCTTTGTAACCCTCAAAGACTTAGCTACTGAGTCAACTCAACTTGAGTTGCACAATAGAAGAACTCAATACCACTTCTTAGACACTGTTCATCTTGAGTCTTGTCTATTCTCTTACTCTTACATTATTTTGACCCTTGACTGGTGATCATTGTGATTGCTAGTTACTTCCATACATAGCCAGGCCCTTGGCTTAAGGGGACTTGGTAGTCAGTTAGGGACTGCCAGTGACAGTGTGGTACCAAACCCAGGTATCATATCCAAGACCTGACCTTGCAATTGAGTGGTGTTCAGTAGACTACTTGTACTCTTTCACTTTATCAACCTTGTGCTGGGGGTCTATTGTGATCCATATACACAGAGGAATAGTAGCGTATCCTTAAGAAGCTGCTTAAAGTAGGGATCCTCTTCTTAGAGGTGATAGTATAACCCTAATACTAGGGCAGTAGTCAGTAAGGTAGTAGGTGTCTGGCTGGGTAAAGATCTTGTACCCTAGCAGACATAACTTTAGTAAGATCAAAAACCTTTCATTTCAACCTTGAGGCATTAACACTGTCTCAACAACAATATAACAACCTCCCGAGCAACATGCTCAAAGAAAAGTGAGCCTTTGCTTCACTAAGAACACAGTTAGAGAGAAGGAGAGAAAGAGAATGTTGGAGTTGTAGAAAGCTTGGGCACTTGGCCTGTAACTGCAGGACAAAGAAAGAAGAGGAAAAAGAGAAAAGAGAAAAACCCCAAAATAGATATGAGATATTGGTGACTAGGGTGATACAGTGTAGAGTGAGAAATGAAATAGAGGTAAGGCGGCAGGAAAGAGTAGAGGAAGTAAAGTGTTTTAGATATTAAGGGATTGGACACTGCAAATGGGAATGTCCAAATATAGAAGTAGAAAGACAAAAGGAGAGAAATGAGCAGGTAGCATGTGTGGTTGGTCCACAAAAGGTACAGCAAGAGAGGAGACCAGTACATCCTATATGGGAAAAGGCACAGAAATATTGTGACAAGGGGAACATGCCCCTGGCAGAGGCACTTCTACTTGAGAGGGGATGGATCACAGAGAAGACAGTAGCAACCTATGTAGAGTGTGGGGAATGTGAAAGTAAGGGGGTTCAAACCCATGAAAATTGGAGACAAGGGTTTCTCCTTGAAAGACAAGTAAAAAATATGTAGTGTAACCTTTGCCAGGAAGCATGAAACTAGAGAGAGAAAGAAGCAAGGAGGGGAGAGATGACAAGGGTGCAGTGTATAAAGTGTAGAAGAAAGGATGCAATAGGAAGAAGAGTGCTGGAATGAGAAAGAAGTGAGATCCTGTGTCTAGAATGTAGGACAGGAAAGAAAAAACCATAGTGGAATTGGAGAGTGGTAGTACCCCATAGAGAGAAAGGCACAGCAGGGTGGCATGTGGACAGGAGTTCTAAAAAGAACAGTACAAGAGGAAGACAAGCAAAAAGATGTCAGGAGAATGTTCAAAATGTCAAGAGAAGTGTGGTTGAACATTAGGGTAAAGAAAGTGGATATGCATAAAGGCATAACAGTAAAAGTGCTCTTGGATAGCAGTACAACAGGAATGTTTATGGACAGAAAAATGGCAGCAAGAAATGGATTTAAGCTATAGAAGTTAGAAAGACCAGTGGTAGTAAGAAATGTAGATGGTAGTGGAGGAGCGATTACACACCAGGTGGAGGTAAATATGTACCACAAAAGTTATGTGGAAAGAATGAGGATAGATGTATGTGATCTGGGGAGAACAGATGTCATACTGGATATGCTATGGTTACAAGTACACAATCCTGAGATAAATTGGAAGACTGGGAAAGTCAAAATGACAAGATACCCACCAATCTGTGGAAGGAGTATAGTAGCAAAAAAAGAGACAGAAAAAGAAAGGAAAGAAGAGAGAAGAATCAAAACAATAGAAAAATCAGAAAGAGATAAATAGAAGATGTCAATAGAGAAGAAATTTAACAATGAAGTTGAATTAGATAGAGAAAAAGTGAGGAAAATGGTACTATAGAGATTTTACAAGTAGCTTAAGGTGTTTGAGAAGATGGAATCGGAAAGAATACCAGTGAGAAAACCTTAGGACCATGCAATAAATCTGAGAGAAGATTTTGTACCAAGAGAAGGAAGGACATATTTAATGTTGAGAGAAGAAAAAGAGAAAGTAAGAGAATTTATGGAGAAACAGTTGAGGAAAGAGTATATTAGACCCTTAAAGTTGCTCCAGACTTTACCAGTATTCTTTGTGAGAAAAAAGGACAGAAAGAAAAGAATGGTACAGGACTATTGATACCTAAATAAAAAAATAGTTAAGAATAACTATCCATTACCATTAATTGTGGACTTAATCAACACTATAGATACAAAGAAAGTGTTTACAAAGATGGATCTGAGATGGAGGTACAATAATGTATAGATAAAGGAAGGGAATGAATGGAAGACCATCTTCACTATACATCTAGAGGTGTATAAACCCACAGTTATGTTCTTTGGTCTCACAAATTCACCAGCAATCTTCCAGGCAATGATAAATGATATTCTTAGAGACTTAATTGATACTGGAGATGTAGTAGCATTTATGGACAATGTGTTGGTAGGAATAGAGAATGAGAAAAAGCATGATGAAATAATAGAAGAAGTATTAAGGAGGATAGAAGAGAATGATCTCTATATAAAACCAGAAAAATGTGTTTGGAAAGTCAAAGAGATCAACTTTCTTGGACTGGTAATAGGGGTAGAAGGAATTAAGATGCAGAAGAAAAAACTATTCCCTCTTTAAGGCTGAGCTCTCGAAGCTCTTGATAGATAAGCAATATAAATATCACCTGATTCAAGAATCAAAAGAACTTTGCAAAAACTTTTCTTTCTTGATTTTCAACTATTTTTCCAAACAATTTTCAGGAATGCAAAATCATGTGCCTTCTGTGTAAAGGCCAAGTTTGCCTGCAAACCTTTTGATGTAGAAAAAGCATGAAGAAAGGTAAAAGAGAAAGTAGCAAGGCAAGTGAAAGCAAGGAAAACAAAATTGCAATTGAAAGCAAAGTAAAAAGAGAAGATAATGAACAAGATGGACACATTGATAGCAGCAGGGACAAGGATTGTGGTTGCACTGGAAAAACTGACAGGGATTGAATCTAGGAATGCAGACAGTGAGATTATCTCCTAGGAGAGGTCCAAAGAGGAAAGAACAGAAACAGAGAGGATAGATAAAGGGAAAGGTAGGGAGATCATTAAAGAGGTTGAAGAAGATCAAGGGTCCACAATGGTAATCAAGGAGTTTAAGAAGAACTGTCAGATGGGAGGGATAGAGGAAAGTGAGGGAGTTATTAATGAGAGGTCCATTCCATCAATGTATTTCACTAGAGGCAGAAAGTAGATATAAAAAGTTTTTGAAAATTGTTGAATTTAAAATGAATAAATTGGTGTCTGGCCTGTGAATTTGACCATAAGATAAAGTAGTTAGGTACCTATTCTCCCCTTTAGGCTAGGCATCCCATCGTCTAGTGATAAGGACTTAGAAAATAAAACAAGAGTTATAGCAACAGCTTCTAGAATAGGTGCAAATGTGAAAAATAGAGACGAACTTTTGAAAGAAAGCTTGCTGGCAACAGTCTGAGCAACAGAATAGAGTGTCATGAGTTACCTTGACTACAACAAGAAGCTATAAATAGAACAAACATGGACTGAAGTTGAACCAGTAGCTGATAGATAACTTGAAGTTTGAACAAGGACAAATAGTGTATTTGTATATATAATAGACTACAATTGAGTGAAAACTCCATTGAGTTCTCTTCTAACCCTGAAGTGCTACCTTAAGTTAACCTCTAACTTAAGGTTCTTGAGTCAGTTACTAATAGAAAAACTTAATTCTATACTCCAGGCACTGTTTGCTTTGGACCCTGCCTAAACTTTACTCTCTTATTGTTCTCAATTGGTGATCAGTTCAATCACTGGTCTTTTTGGATAGCAGGCCCTAGCTGTAAAGAGAACTTGGTAGTTAGTTAGAGACTACCAGTGGAGACTCAGTACCAAACCCAGGTATCATGTTTAAGACCTGATCTAGTAATTGGGTGGTGTTGTTGAGTAGATTACCTGTATCTTTTTCTGATCAGTAGAAATCTTGTGTTGGGGGTGCATTGTCATCCAGAATGAGAATGGACATTATATTGGGTATGCCATAGTTACAAGCACATAACCCAAAGATAAATTAGGAGACTAGAGAGGTCAGAATGATAAGATGCCCACTAATCTGTAGGAGAAGTTTAGCAGTGAAAGGAGACAGAGAAAAGAAAAAAGTTAGGAAAAAAAGTTAGAGCAGTAGAAAAGGTAGATAGAGATGAGTGGAAGATGTCAATGAAAGAGAAATTCAATGATGAAGTTGAATTAGATAGTGAAAAAGTGAAAAAGATAGTGCCACAGAAATTTCACAAGTGGCTTAAAGTGTTTGAAAAGACAGAATTGGAAAGGATACCAGTAAGAAAGCCTTAGGACCATACCAAGAAAAGAGAGGACATATTTGATGTCAAGAAAAGAAAAAGAGGAAATAAAAGAATTTGTGGAGGAACAGTTGAGAAAAGGGTATATTAGGCCATTGAAGTCACCTCAGACTTCACCAGTGTTCTTTGTAGGGAAAAAGAATAGAAAGAAAAGAATGGTATAAGATTATAGATATCTAAATAAAGGAACAGTTAAGAATAACTACCTTTTACCTTTAATTTTAGACTTGATTAATACCATGGAGACAAAAAAGGTGTTTACAAAGATGGACTTGCACTGGGGGTACAACAATGTACAAATAAAAGAGAGGGATGAATAGAAAGCTGCACTTAACTAGCAACATTTCAAGAAATGATAAACAATATCCTGAGAGATCTAATAGATACAGAAGATGTAGTAGCATTTATGGATGATGTATTGGTAGAAACAGAAAATGAAAAGACATGATGAAATAGTAGAGAAGGTACTGAAGAAGATAGAAGCAAATGATCTATATGTGAAACCTGAGAAGTGTGTATAGAAGGTTAAAGAGATTGACTTTCTAGGACTAGTAATAGGAGCAGAAGGTATTAAGATATAAGAAGAAAAGATGACAGAAGTTCTGGAATGGCCAAGGCCTAAGACAATTAAAGATATACAGAAGTTCTTGGGATTAGCAAATTACTATAGGCAATTTGTGAAGGATCTTGCCAGAATAGGTAAACTACTATATAAGCTGGTTGGAAAGGATGAGAAGTAAAGTTAGGGAGAAGAGCAAAAGAAAATGTTCAAGGAATTGAAAAAGATATTCACAACACAACTGGTGTTAGTAGTATCTGACTTGGATAAAAAGATGAAAGTAAGGGCAAATGCATCAGAATACATAATAGGAGGTATACTTTCGATGAGGTGTGAAGATGATAAGTAGAGGCTAGTAGTTTTTATTTTAAAATTATTGAATAAAGCAGAAAGAAATTACAAAATCCATGATAGGGAAATACTGGCAATAATTTGATGTCTAGAAGAATGGAGACATCTACTAGAAGATACATAGACAAAATTTGAAATCTGAAGTGATCATAAAAATCTCAAGTATTTCATGAACAGTCAAAAGTTGAATTGAAGACAAGCAAGATGAGCATTGTACCTATTTATATTTGATTTTACACTAAAACATATACCAGGAAGCAGTATAGGAAAAGCTGACAGCCTTAGCAGGCATCTAGACTGGCAGGTGAAAATAAAAAGAGATAATGAAGATAAAGTATTAGTAAAAAAGGAATGGCTGGAGGTTAGAGCAACACAGATGACAGAAGTAATAATCAAAGAAATAGATCTGTTGGAAAAGATTAGAAAATCAGAGGCAAAAATAGCAGAAGAATTGTTTAGTAAAATGAGAAATAAATTTGGGGAGATAGCAGAGGAGGAACAAAAGATATCACTCTTGTTTTTATATTACTGACAGGTATTGCACTTATCCATATATCTCTTTACTTTCTTCATAACTCCTGACCACCAGTAATTTCTTGTAGCCAACTCTGTTGTTTTCCATCTCCCTCCATATCCTCCTACTGGTATATTGTGGTATAGATGCACTACCTCTCTTCTCAGATCCCCTTCTAAGACATATATTTGTCCTTCTTTCATAACTACTCCTTCCTCTATTGGCCACTTCTTGTCTCGGAGGCTTTTCATTTCTGCTTTCTTTAGTTCTTCTACTGCTTTTATTACTTTTTTGTCCTTTTCCTATGCCTTTTTAATCCTCTCTCTTAGATTTTCATCTTCTACTAGCATTTCTACTCCCCTTATCCACTCTAGCTTAATCAGCATTCTGTCTTTGTTATTCTTCTCTATCCCTTCCTGTCAATCTACCCTTTGACTCAGTCCATTGGCTTTATCTATGCTTTTCCCAGAAATGTGTTTTAAAGTAAAGTTGAAGCATAACAAGTATAAGGCCCACTAGGCTTGTCTCCAGTTTAACTTTTGACTTGTCATGAAATACTGGAGGTTTTTATGGTCCATTCAGATCTTGAACTCCATTTTTACTCCCTTTAGGTAATGTCTCCATACTTTCAGGCATCGAATTACTGTTAATATTTCTTTGTTGTGAATCTTATAGTTTCATTCTGTTGTGTTCAGTGCCTTAGAAATAAAGGCTACTGGCCTCCATTTTCTATCTCCACACTTTGTCGACAACACTCCTCCTGTTGCATAGTCCAACATATCTGCTTCCACTCACATTTCTTTGTCTAAGTCTAGTATTGCCAAGATCAGCTCTATTGTAAAGGCCTTTTTCAGCTTTTTAAACGCCTCCTCCTGTGCCTTTTCCCATCTTTACTTCTCCTCCTTTCTGACTAACACATATAGTGGTATTGCAAGTTTTGCAAAGGCCTTACTTAATGAATCGCCTATAGTAGTTGATGAGTCCTAGAAACTTTTGTATCTCCTTTATGTTCTTTGGCATTGGCTAGCTTAGAACTCCTTCTACCTTTTCCTTTTGCATTTCTACTCTCTTTGGTCCTATTATTACTCCTAGGAGTTCCATCTCCTTTACCTTCCACCTACACTTACTTCTCTAGCTTTACAAAGAGATCATTTTCTTCAAGTTGTTTTAACACCTCTTTTGTTTCTATTGCCACAATGATGTCATCTATGAAGGTGGCTGTGTTCCCTTGATTTATCATATCATGGAATAGGTCATTCATCATTGTCTAGAAGGTAGTGGAAGAGTTTGTGAGCCCAAAATACATTACAGTTGGCTTATAGGCTCCACTGTGCATTGTGAACACTGCCTTCTATTTGTCCTTTTCTTTGATTCTGATATTGTTGTACTCCCACCTCAAGTCCAGTTTCATAAAAACCCTCTTACTGCCTACTTCATCCAAGATATTGGGGATCAATAGTAATAAATACCCATTCTTGATAGTCCACTGGTTTACATGCCTATAATCCTGCACCATTTGTTACTTGCTATCCTTTTTAGCTACAAAATGTACTGGTGATGTCTGTGGAGATTTTGATAGTTGAATGTATTCTTTTTGCAGTTGATCTTCTATGAATGCTTGCACCTTTTCTTACTCTTTTCTCAATAATGAGTATATCTTCCCTTTTTTAGGTATGAAGCCTTTTTTTTAACTCGACTGTGTGATCCCAGGCCTTTTGCACTGGCATTCTTTCTGACTTTACTTTTCTGAACACTCTTTTCCATTTCCAAAATCTCTTTGACACTAACTCCTCTATTTCCTTCTTCTTTTCTATTTTTCTAACTTTTTTTCCCTTTTCTCCTTGTTTCTTCTTTCCACATATGGGTGGACATCTCATCATCTTTATCTTTTCCTTTTCCCAATCTATCTCTGGGTTATGGGTAGCTAACCATGGCATATCCAATATCACCTCTGTTTTTCCTAGATTACATACATCCATTCTTACTTTTTCTACATGTCCTTTGAAGAACATGTTGCACTCAACCTGGTATATAATTGCTCCTCCCATGTTTACTGTTCCATCCACATTTCTTACCAACAGTGGGGTTTTTAGTTTTTCCAGGTTGAACCCTTTTCTTTTCACAAATTGGACATCTATAAACAACCTAGTTGTGCTGCTATCGAGTAGTACTTTAACTGCTACTCCTTCATAGTTTTCCAACTTCTCTAGTCCTATCTTTATCTATACTTCTCTTAGTGGCCGCAGTGTATACTGTACATCTCTTACTCCCTCAGTGTTGCTTTGACAAGAAACTTTATTTCCCAGTTTTTCTGGATACAATACACTGTACATATTTGAGGAGGCCAGCCAGGAGCTTACTGTCTTCCATTGTCTTTTGCCAACTCCTGTGGCATCTCCACTACCCTCCTTTCTCTTCCCTTTCTTTGCCAACAATTCTTGGCCATATAGCCCCACTTTCCATATACAAAGCACATTCTATCTTCTTTTTTTCCTCTGTCCATCTCCATTGTGTTGGGGTCCCTTGCTGGTCCCAGCTGTTCTCCTCTATTCTGATATCCTTTTCTATACTAGTCCCCACATGATCTGTTCCCCCCTTCTTCCATATGACCCTCCCCCAAACCCTTTTCTATGCTGTGTATTTCCCTGTAGGTGTGCTGCATTCCTCCCCAATATCCTTTTTTCTGCTCTACTCTGCCTCTGATTTCTATTGAATCTTACTGCCCTCTCCTACCATTCTTCTATTGTACTAGGAGGGCTTTCTGCTTTTGCCAACTTCCTTCTAAGTGCTCCACTCAACCCTCTTTTGAACTCTTCAATAAGGGATATTCCCTCATAGCCACTTTCTTGTACTATCTTTTTGAATTCCTGGATGTATTTGTTGTAGGTCCTCCCTCTTTGCTCAATCGTCCTCAGCTGTGAGACCCTGGTAGGGAAACTTATGCTAAACGTGATCCCAGAGAAACCATAGAGTTATATTTTAGCTGACTTCATCACCAAACTACCTCTGGCTCAAGGTTATGACATAATTTTCATGGTTTACAACCACTTCAGTAAAATAGTATATTTTATAGCAACTATAGAGAAAACATCAGCAGAAGGGCTTGCTTGGTTATTTAGGGATCGTGTTTGGAAATTACATGGCCTTCCAGAAAGTATCATATCAGACAGAGGAGTACAGTTTATGGCAGGAATGATAAAGGAACTGAATGAGTTGTTGGGGATCCAGACAAAGCTGTTGACAGCCTATCATCTCTAAATAGATGGACAAATGGAAAGGATCAACCAGGAACTAGAACAATACCTGAGGGTCTTTATTGATCACAGACAAAAACAGTGGCCAGATTGGCTAGAGACTGCCAAATTTGCATATAATAACAAAATCCACTTGGCTACAAAAGTATCCTCCTTTAAGGCAAATTATGGTCAAGATCCATGAATGGGATTCAAGAGAAGAAAAAAGTGAAAGTTTGAGATAGCAGGGAAGTTTGTAGAAAGAATAAGAAAAATCCAGAAAGAGGCAAAAGCAACATCAAAGAAAGTATAGGAGGAGATGAAAAAGTACGCAGATAGAAAGTAAGGTAAAGGAGAAAAGTATAAAGTCAGGGACTCAATACTATTAAGTATGAAGAATCTCAAATAGCAGATAATAGAAAGGAGATTGGAGAAGTTAACAGAATGATTTGTGGGGCCCTACAAAATTAAAAGAATTGTCTCAACCAACACTTTAGAATTAGAATTACCTAGTTCTATTAAAATACACTCTGTAGTCAATGTAAGTCAAGTACAATTGTATAGGCCCCAGGTGGAAGGACAAAAAAAAACTCTACCAAAACCAGTTATCATTGAAGGAGAAAAGGAATTTGAGATAGAAAAAATACTGAACAAAAGGATAGTCAGGGGAAAAGAAAAATTCCTAGTACATAGAGAAAACCTGAAAAATGCAAAGGAGCTAGTTGAAGAGTTTGAAAGAGAGTACGAGAAAGAAGCTGAAGAAATAAGGTGACAGAAAAAAAAAAACAATGAAAAGGAGTTCTCAAGAGAACTTCCAGGGAGGTTTACAGCAAAAGTACTATGGGGGTGGTCAAATAAAGAATACAAAAAACAGAGAGAAAAGAGATGGAAGGAGAACTGGAGACAATAAAAAAATTCCTCAGGATAAGGAAACTTGAAGAAGGAACCATGTTATAAAATGACTTCTAAGAAGGAAAATATTTCTTACATGTTTATTAACTTAATAGGAAATATCCAAGAATACAACGCAAGAAAAGATATGAATAGCATGGGAAGGATTATATAAGATATAGATAGTTCTTAGTAAAGGTCATGTGATTATGGGAGGTAGGCATATAGACCACCTAATATTTGTATAAGTATCTAGAAGAATCCAACAAGAAACTCTATTGAGTTCTTCCTGAACAACCACCTTAGTTGAGCTCTAAGTTCTCATAACTTCATGCTAATATAGAATTTGTAGAGAAGAGAAAGACAAGTCTAGAAAGGAGTCATCAGATAAAGATGGTAGTCAATGAAAGTCAACAACACTAGTGTAATAGACTAATGAAAGTTGAAAATGCTAAACAAATATGAGTACTATAAGCAGAAATGGCAGAATAAAGTTGGACTCTACTTATTTAACCAATGGGTCAGAGGTAAGGCAGTCAGTAATTCCAGTACCAAGAAACAAGATAGAACAAGCAGATAGCATAGAAGCCTAGATTTATACAAAAACCAGAAGAAAACAGGAGTAGAAAGTCACTAGAGATGGTTATAATGTTGTACTTACAAGAACAGAACAGAGTAATTTTATTATTGCCAGAGGATATATGAACAGAAATTTGTAAATTATAGAGTCTTAGATATAGACAAGTACTAGATCAGACAAAAAGATATAGAAATATGGTTGACCAAACAGGCAGAATAGAGACCAGAGACAGAAATAAACAGAGCCTAAGACAGACAGAAACAGAAAATATAACAGAGGTAGAATAGAAATTTAAAACAGCAACTTCAGAGAGAGGTTGTTGCTAAGTAATGGAGATAAGTCCTTCCAAGATAGAGACTTAAGTTTGACCAGAGAGTTGGAAACCATAAAACCAGAGTTAGAAACAGACAAAAACAAATCAGAGACAGAGACAGATAACTCCAAAGAAGAAGTTTGTTATAGAGTAGAAAAAAAAGCCCTTTTAGACTTGTGTTTTTGCTTCCAGAAATGATTGTCAATAAAAATAGTTGTAGAATATAACTGCTGGAAAGTTAAGGGTTTATCTTCTTCATGAGTAGAGATGATGTCCTAAATACAATTAAGGAGTCTAAAGTAATATCTATGGTGAAGAACATTATCTTTCCAATGCAATTTGGTAGAATACTGGAAGAAGGCAATATTGTAAGTTGCAATCTGTAGCAACTTAGCCTAAAATAACTTAATCACATTCTAAGTCCAAGTTAACAAGGAGAACTTAATGGAGTTCCTATTGAATTTTGTACACTATTTATACAATTACTATATGGTCTATGTACTACTCTTCCATACTCATTATATAATGTAACACTATAACATTCTGACATATAACTATGATATGTAACACTTTCCCGTACTTCTTCCTTGTATGGTAAGTCCAAATAAGAAAATAAAATCAAAGTAAAGTAAAGTAAAGTAAATAATAACTTAGCCATTTTGCCAAGTTATAACACAATCCTCTGGTTGAAGTCTATTCAAAGATAATCTAGAGAGTTGGCTGCTTCAGCAATTATATCTGAAATACCAAAGTGAGTCTTGATCTCTTTAACAAAAGAAAACTAGAAATATAGTCATGAATAATGAGTGTTCTGCTCCTCCTGATCTAATGCAACTTCAAATTATTGCTGGGCTACTCTGGACAGATAAGTCAATGCAAAATTGACCTTGTCAAAATCTGATTTAAGAATTCTTAGACTAGAGTAAAAGTAAAGTTGGTATTAAAAAAGAAAATGATAGAACTGGTAGGGGTCTATTCCATTAAAAACATAGGCTTTGGAACAGAAAGAATGGATGACTACTGGTTAATTGAGAGTACTAGAAAGTTGACTGATAGCATTGGACAGGCTGACAAGGGTCAAATGGGCAGAATGGTTAGACTGTGAAATAAAAGGATTAGACTCAGATGAAGGAGAGTGAAGAACTAGTTCTGGAAATATAGAATCTGAGGTCAAACAAAAGATTCAACTCTACAGAGGGAGTTAAGGGAACAGGACTCTGGTATAAGATAACAAATATTGAACTCATTTAGTCCAACAAGGTATGCATCTAGAAAGTTCAGAGCCTATGTTCATCAGATCTACTGGAGTCAAATGAATGGAGTTAAACATCAGTGAAATAAATAAAATAGGAATGAAGAGTAAATGAATAAAGATAGAAATATTAGAGAGATTGAATGTAATAGTATATCAAGTAGAAAGGGAATAGCAGTATGGAAAGGCTATAATATACTGTGAATTACTATGAATATACTATGAGTGTGCAATCTGGGTTCCAGAAAGTGATGCAATAAGTGAAGTTAGAAAGTAGAACATGCTACTAGGTAAAATAATATGTTGCTCTCTGGTCCTGTAGTTTTACAGCTGGACTAGAGAGAATACAATGACAATATAAAAGTGGAACAACCTTAGTCTCAGCTTGTGCACTATGTCTCAATTTCCTATCATATATGTAGTTACTTATTTTGGAGTAGTAGAATGTCATCCAAGAGAGAGGTATATTTAGAAGTAAGGAGTTATGTAGCAGAGAGTACTACAAGAATATGAAGAAAGTAGATTTAGAACTTTAAGACTTTAATCTACAAACTGAGTTGCTCCTATATATCTACCCAATATATATACTATAACTGGAGTAGGAGAAAGCCAGTCTGAAACATAATACTTCTAGTCTAAAACACAATACTCCTATAGAAGATAAATAATAATAATAAAATAAATATAATTATTAATTTATACCAAATTTCTGGTATATGATATAGTGACCAACTGAGTTTGTAGATTCTGTTAAGTAGGAAAGGATATAGCAGTGTGGAAAGGCTAGAATATACTATGAGTGCACACTTCAGGTTCTAGAAAGTGATGCAATGAATGGAGTCAAAGAGTAAAACATGCTTGTCACAAACTTCATTTGGACTATAACTCCAGAAATATTTGATTGATTTTGATGATCTAGATGGCTACCAAAAGCCCTTAAGAAGACCTTTTAAATGATACCAAAAATGTCCCAAAGCAATAAGTATTCATCAAGTTATCAGCAGATCAGTCAGTGATCACAAAGTTACTAGACACTAAATTGCTAATATCTCAAAAACCACTTAACATAATTGTTTGTTTCAATAACCATTGTAAAGCTTTCTTCAATGCACTTCTTTTGGCTATAAATAGACCCCAAGGCAATAAGATCCCATAGAGATACAAGGTCCTCAATGTTTGTATATAATATTAATCTTTACCTATAGATTATTATTTGTTCTTGAATAGAACAAAAAACTGTCCTAAGATAGTTAGGTTATCTCTATTTCAAGAACAATAGCACTCCTATATATAGAACAATAGGTAGTGATCATATAGTAGGCTGTCCTAGTATACAAACTACTACAATTATGTATTTAAAGACTGTATGTTTAAGGATCAATCTTAGACTTAACAATATCTTTTCCTACTTGTCTAACTTCACTTTTTTGAGCACTTTGATTATCAAATCAACCAATTACAAATTAGTAAATGGCCATTTGTGATAACACTACTAAATAAAATGAAATATGTTGTTCTCTAGTTCTATGGTTTTACAGCTAGTCCAGAAAGAATACAACAATGATATAAGAATAGAACAATCTTGGCCTCAGCTCATATACTGTACCTTGATCTTCTATTACATGTATGATTACTTATTTTGGAGTAGTAGAATGTTGTTCAAGAGAGAGATAAATTCAGAAATAAGGAGTTTTATAGTAGAGAACACTATAAGAATATGGGAGAAGTAGCTTTATAACTTTAATCTACAAACTAGGTTGCTATTATATATCTACTCCATATATATACTATAACTGGAATAAGAAAGAGCCAGTCTGAAATATAATACTCTTTCTAGTCTAAAACACAATACTCCTATAGAAAATGAATAATAATAAAGAAAATGAATAAAAATATTAATTTATACCAAATTTCCAGTATATGACAAAGATAAAATACCAATAAAAGTTAGCAAAGCCTAAAAAGACTTGGATATCTTTAACTCAGTAAAATGTGGACTAGTTTGTTATGGTATATATTTTCTCATTGTCCATTTGGATTTTTTGGAAATCTTATATAAAGTCTAGAAACTCTACTCTTTCTTGGTAGAAGACATATTTACTAGGTAATGTACATAGTCCATTGGCTTGAAGTTTTCTCAATATCTCTTTTATATATATCTGTTATATACTGGAAATTCAGTATAAATTAATATTTTTATTCATTTTTATTATTATTATTTATCTTCTATAGGAGTATTGTGTTTCAAACTAGAAGAAGTATTGTATTTCAGACTGGCTTTCTCTTACTTCAGTTATAGTATATATATAGGGTAGATACATAAGAGCAATCTAGTTTGTAGATTAAAGTCTTAAAGTTTTAAATATCTACTTTTTCTTATATTCTTGTATTACTCTCTACTATATAACTCTTTATTCCTAAATTTATCTTTTTCTCAAACAACATTCTACTACTCCAAAATAAGCAACTATATACATGATAGGAGATCAAGATATAGTACACAAGCTAAGACCAAGGTCATTTTACTTCTATGTTGTCATCATATTTTCTCTAGACCAGCTGTAAAACTACAGGACTAGAGAACAATATATTTTATCTTATCTAGTAGTATATTCTACTTTCCAGCTCCACTTATTGCATTACTTTCCAGAAACTAGAGTGTATACTTATAGTATATTTATAGTAATTCATAGTATATTCTAGTCTTTCCATGCTACTATTTCTTTCTACCTGACAGTGCTTAATATTCCTGTATGTTATATTAGATAGTAAACACTATATAGATTTATCTTTGAATAGATCTTTGCTTTCTTAGGTGCATCCAATAGATCCATTACTAATGGTATAAGGTAGTAATCCTTTTTTGTAATTTTATTCAGACCTCAATAATCAACATATAATTGTAAGGATCTATTTTTCTTTTTTATAAAGAGTACTGGTAATCCACAAGGAGATTGCAAAGATCTAATAAATCTTGTTTTCAGATTCTTGTCAATAAACTCTTAGAGGGTTTGAAATTCAAGGATAAAAATAGAATAGATAGGTCCTAGAGAAAGATAGCTATTCTCTTTTAGATGAATAGATAAGTCATATAGACAGTGCTTAGAAAGTTTCCTGGATTGGTTTTTACTAAAAATATCTATGAAAAATCTATATTCTTCTGGTATATTACTCAGATCAGCATTTTCAGATTTTGTTTGGCTCATAAGGTCTCTTATAAAAGATAATTTATTCAGGTCAATCTGAAAAACTATAGCTCCTTGTACCTTATATGCTCACTAGTAGGCAATTATGTTAATCAGAGATATAAAAGGTTTTGAAAGTGGTATCTAATTAGAAGATAGACTAGGTTCAGAGTTTAGATAATATTAGTCTTGAAAAGATAACTGTTCTTTTAGGGAGTTGCTATTCTTAGGGTTTTTTGGTTCTGAATTCTTATATATATCTAGTAGTATCCCTTCCTTATTATATCCAGTAGTTTAGAATTTGAGTATTTGAGATTTCCAGTCTATGATTGGGCTGTACTGAAACAGCCAGTTATAGTCTAGAACAAGTACACAAGAATTGTCTAAAGGTGTTACAAAGAGTTTAAGAGACAAAGAAATTCTATATGGGAATTGTATTGGTAGTGATACAACCTGATATATAAAATTGTTTACAGTACCATTTAATAGAAATAAAGAAAAAAAAGCTATCTCCCTTACTGGAATTTTATATTTGTATACAAAACTAGTATCTACAAAACAATCTGATGATCCTAAATCTACTAGACTCTTGAGCACTTCAGGAATTATTTTAGTATAAAAAAAAGATACAGGGTCTTAAGATCAGTAAATATTGCTGTATTTAGATACAATAGAATTTCCTAGATATATTTAGAATAGCTAACCCCCTGGAAGCTAAGAGAACTGCTTAATTATTTTTTACTAAGCTGTCTAGTAGTAATTTAACTTCAACAAGTGTACTGCAAGCTTCTAGAGGTGTTCTTGTACACTAAGAGTATTATAACTTGGCCAAATAGCTAAGTCATTATTTCTTTTTTTATTTTTATTTTTATTATTTAAGAAATCAATAAATATATGAGAAAGAATAACTTGAAGAAGAAGTATAGGACTTTATAAATAGAAGTAAATACAAAATGTGTATAAGTAATATATAGCAATTGAATCAAGACTCTATTAAGTTTTCCTTGTCAACTCAGACTAGGAGTAGTTCTAAGGCGTTATAGTCTAAGTTCTTATACTAGAACTTGATTCCATATCTAGAGCACTATCTGCTTTAGACTTTGCTTATCTATACTTTCACAAACTCAACAACTCTCAACCAGTAGTCACTACAATCACTAGTTACCTCTATATATAACTGGGCTCTTGGCTTAAGGGGACTTTGCAGTCAGTTAGAGACTGTAGATGAAAGTACAATACTAAGCTTGGATATTGGCACTGAGACCTAATCTCACAATCAAGTGGTGTTTAGTAGATACTTGTACTATTCTTAGTATAAACCTTGTGCTGAAGTTTATTGTGACTAGATCAGGGATTCCATCTATTGGGTAATAGTTTAACTCTAGTATTAAGGTAGTAGTTAGTAGAGCAATAGAACTCTAGCTGGGTGAAGATCTTGTGCCCTAGCAAATGTAGTATAACTAGTGAGATCAACTATTCATTTTATACTATTGAGGTGTCAACATGATATCTCAATCCTAGAACAATTTCCTTATAAGTAGCCTACTCAACTAAAAGCATGTTCTTGCTAAACTAAAAGTGAAGTTAGAAAGAAAAAAAGAGAGAATGTGTTGGTATTGTAGGAAGTTCAGATACCTGGCCTACAACTATAGGAATAAAAGAAAAGAGATGAAGGGGAAACCAATTCCCCAAAATAAATTTGAAATGATAGCAAGTAAAGTAATGTAATGTGGAGTAGAAGGAAAATAAAAGTTAGGAGACAAGAAATGGCAGAGGAAGTAAAGTGTTTTAGGTATTGGAAAAGAGAGCACTACAAATGGGAGTGTCTAAATATTGAGAAAAGAAGGAGAAGCAAAGAAGAGGCAGTGTATATGGCTAGACCACAAAAGGTATAGCAAAGAAAAAGGCCAGTATATCCTATATGGAAAAAGGTGCAAAAATATTGTAGGAAAGAGAATATACCCCCCAAAGGTACACTTCTGCTAGAGAGAGGATGGATAATAAGAGTGATAGCAACATATATAGACTGTAAAGGATATGAAGACAAAGGGGTACTGATCTACAAAAATTAGGGACAAGAATTCTTTCTTGAGAGACAAGTGAGAAATGTATAGTATAGCCTATATCAAGAAGTATAGAACTAAAGAAAAAAAGAAGAAAAAAGAGAAGAGATGATAAGAGTAGAGTATGTAAAGTATAGAAAGAGGAATACAATTATAAAAAAGGTGTTAGAATGGGAAAGAAGAAAGATCTTATACCCAGAATGTAGGATAGAGAAAAAAGAAGAGTGGTAGAACTGGGAAGAAGCAGTGTGCCTTATAGAGGGAAAAGCACAGCAAGGCAGTGCACAGACAGAGGCTCTAAAAGATGCAGTGAAAGAGGGGAGTGAACAGAAAGAAGTGAAGAGGATATTTAAAATACTGAAAGAAGTATAGCTAGCTATTGGAGTAGAAAAGATAAATATGTATAAAGGTATAACAGTAAAAGCGCTCTTAGACAGTGGTACAATAGTGATGTTTATAGATTGGAAGATGGTAACAAAACATAAATTTAGGCTGCAAAAGTTGAAGAGACCAATAGCAGTTAGAAATATTGATAGGATCCACAATAGTATAGGAGCTATTATTCATCAAGTAGAAGTGAATGTATACTACAAGGGTTATGTAGAAAGAATGAGAATGGATATATACGATCTGGAAAAGACAAATGTTATATTAGGGATACCATGGTTACAAGTATATAATCTAGAGATAAACTAGAAAATAGGAAAAGTCAAGATAACGAGATGCCTACCACTGTATAGAAAGAATATAAAACAAAAGAAAGAAAAGGAAGTAAAGAAAGGAAGGAGAGTAGTAACTCTAGAAGAAGAAAAGGTTATAAGATGGGCAATAGATGACAAAAAGGATTGGAGAAGAAAAGAGAAGATTGAAGTAGACCACAGAAAAATTAAAAAGATGGTGCCGTAAAAATTCTTAAAATAAAAAAAAAAGTATTTGGAAAAGTAAAGTCAGAAAGGATGTCTACAAGAAAGATTTGAGATCACACTATAGATCTCAAAGAAATGTTCAAATCCAAGAAAGGAAAGATCTATTTTTTATCCAAGAATAAAAGGGAAGAGGTTTAGAATTTCATAGAAGACCAACTAAAGAAAAGGTATATTAGACCATTCAAATTCTCTTAGACATTGCTAGTGTTCTTTGTGAGCAAGAAAGATAGAAGTAAAAGAATGGTTATAGACTACTGCAGTTTAAACAAACAAACTGTAAAGAACAACTATCTGTTGCCATTAATAACAGACTTGATTGATAATATAGGAGGTAAAAGAATATTTATAAAGATGGACTTGTGGTAGAGTTTTAATAATATAAGGATAAAGGAAGGGGATGAGTAGAAGAAAGCATTTATAACATATATAGGATTGTTTGAACCAACTATAATGTTTTTTGGAATGACAAACTCACCAGCCATATTTTAAGCAATAATGAATGAGATTCTGAGGGACCTGATAAATGAGAGCAAGGTTGCTGTATTTGTAGATGATGTATTGGTAGATACTGAAACAGAAAAAAGATATGATAAAATTGTAGAGAAAGTACTAAGAAGGCTAGAAGAGAACAACCTTTATGTAAAGCCAGAAAAGTACATATGGAAGATGAAAAAGATTGGGTTCCTTGGGGTTGTCATAGGACCCAATAGAATAGAGATAGAGATGGAGAAAGTGAATAGAGTACTGAGTTAGCCAGAACCAAAAAATATAAAAGATGTCAGGAAATTCTTGGGCCTTGTAAATTACTACAGGAGATTTATCAAGGACTTTGCTCAAGTAACAAGACCAATGAATGTGCTGACGAGAAAGGATATTAAGTAGCAGTAGGAAAGCAAGTAGTAGTAAGCATTCAATAAGCTCAAAAGAATCTTCACAACAAGACCAGTATTGGTAGCCCCAGATTTGGACAAGGAATTTAGGATAAAAGTGAATGCTTTAAATTATGTATCTAAAGGAGTACTTTTGATGAAGTGCTCAGACAATTTGTGGAGACTAGTGATCTTTATCTCAAAATCTCTAAGCAACATTGAGAGGAACTATGAAATATACAATAAGAAAATGTTAGCTGTAGTCAGGTACTTGGAAGCATGGAGGCACTTTTTGGAAGGAACTATAATTAAGTTTGAGGTTTAGACAGATCACAAAAATCTTGAATACTTTATGAAGACACAAAAGTTAAATAAAAGACAAGCTAGATAGGTTCTATATCTGTCTAGATTTGACTTTATGCTAAAACATGTTCTGGGAAGTAAGATAGAGAAGGTAGATAGCTTGAGTAAGAGGCCAGACTGGAAAGTTAGAGTAAAAAGAGATAATAAAGACAAAACATTAGTAAAGCCCAAGTAGCTAGAAGTCAGGAAAACAGAAAAGATAGAAATTATTGTAGGAGGAGTCAATCTACTAGAAAAAGTAAAACAGTCAAGGGTAAAAAATGATGAAATGGTAAAAGCCATTAAAGAAATAAAGTGAACAGAAGTAAAAATATTAAGAGATGAAGAGTAAAAAGAAGTAGATAGTGTAATGTATAAAGAAGAAAAGGTATATGTGCCTAAAGATAATATATTGAGAGTGGAAATAATTAGGTTATACCACAATACACCAGTGGGAGGACATGGAGGACAATGGAAGACAGTGGAACTAGTCACTAGAAACTTCTGATGGCCAGGAGTAACAAAGGAAATAAAGCAATACATGAAAGAGTGCAATTCCTACCAAAAAAACAAAAACCACACAGAGCAACTAGCTGGCAAATTAATGCCTAATTCAATATCTGAAAAACCTTGGACACATATTTTAGTAGATTTTATTACAAAATTGCTATTAGCCCAGGGTTACAACTCTATTCTAGTAGTAGTGGATTGATTGACAGAGATAATACACTTTATTCCAACTATAGAAAAGACATTAGTAGAAGACTTAGCCAGGCTATTTAGAAATAATGTGTAGAAGTTATATAGTCTATCTGAAAATATCATATCAGATAGAGGACCCCAGTTTGTGGCAGAATTAATAAAGGAGTTGAACAGGATGTTAAAGATTAAAAGTAAATTATCAATGGCATTTTACCCTCAAACTGATGAATAGATGGAGAGAGTTAACCAGGAACTAAAATAGTACTTAAGGATGTTTATTAACTATAGGCAGGAACAGTGGCCCAATTGGCTAGGAACAGTAGAGTTCATCTACAATAATAAAGTATACTCAAGTACTAAAACATTACCTTTCAAGGCAAATTACAGACAAGATCCCAGAATGGAGTTCAAGGTGAAAAAGAGAGGAAAATATGAAGGAGCAGAAAAATTTGTAACAAAGATAAAAAAAATTCAAGAAGAAACAAAGGCATTATTAGAGAAAGCACAGGAAGAAATAAAGAAATACACAGATAAGAAGAAAAGGGAGGTTGATAAGTATAAAGTAGGAAATTTAGTAATGCTCAGCACCAAAGACTTAAAGTATCAGATAGTTAAAAAAAGAACAGAGAAGCTAACAGAAAAATTTATAAAGTCTTATAGAATAAAGAAAGTCGTATTATCAAATGCAGTAGAATTAAAACTACCTAGCATGGTAAGAATACACCTGGTAGTTAATATCAGTAGAATACGAAAATATGTAGGACAAGTAGAGAGGTAGAGGAACAAGCAACCAGCTCCAGTCACAATTAAAAAAGAAGAAGAATAGAAGGTCGAAAAGATTCTGAACAAGCAACAAATAAGAAAAAAGGATAAATACTTAGTATGGTAGAAAAGGTTTATAGCTAAATCCAATACTTGGGAAGGAATAGAAAACTTAGAAAATGCAAAGGAAGTAGTTAAAGAATTTGAAAAAGAATATCAATGGGATATAGAAAATGTAAAACAACAAGAAAGAAAAGAAGAGATATTCAGAAAAAGAGAACTGCTAGGATGATTTATGGCAAAGAAACCATTTGGGTGGTCAGACAAAAGGTATGACAAGGAATATTGGAAAAGATTAGAAAGGAATTGGAGATAATGGAAAAAGGGACAAACAAAAGAAAGAAAAACTTCAGAAACAATTGGGGAGAAAGAAGAAGAAATTGAATAAAAAGAATCAGAAATTAGGAAATAGACAAAAGAAGACAAAGATGAAATAGACAATATAGTTGACCCCAACTATGGATTATAGATCCTCAGAACGAGGAACTTTGAGAGAGAAATAGTGTTATAACTCAGCCAAATGGCTAAATTATTATTTCTTTTTCTTTTCTTTTTATTTTCATTTAAGAAATTAACAAATGTACAAGAAGAAATGACTCAAAGGAGAGGTGTAGGACTTTATAAATAGAAGTAAATATGGAATGTATATAAGTAGTATACAGCAATTGAATGAGAACTCTATTGAGTTCTTCTTATCAACTCAGACTAGGAGTAGTTCTAAGATATTATAGTTTAAGTTTTTATAAAGAGGTCTTAGAACAAACCCTTACAAGATGTTTTAATTGTCCGCAATATAAGTATAATCCAAGATTCATATATTGTTATTGCTTTACTAAGATAAGTCAGTTATTAAGGCCTAGGATATTGAATAGCATTGGATTATTTATAGTATTAGCTAGAGAAGGTATAGTAGTATTCAGAAATCTGGGTTGTTTATAGACTAGTTTTTTCTTAATATGAGATAGTTTGTTGGATTTTGGTTTTGGGATATGTATTAAGTAGAATTACAAACTATAGGTAAGTTGTTGTTTGTTTTTCTTATTCTGGAGTTGCCTCTAGTAGTTATTATTAATTTTTATTACTGTCTGTTTAAGCTCTTTAAAGGTAAAGAGATCTTCTTTGCTAAAATGTAATTCTTTACTAATCCTGGTTGAAATTGTATCCTTGACAACCTTTTGTAAAGCTTTGTTATCCCAGCAGATCTTATTTTGGTATTTAGCAAATTGTATAAAGTAATTTATGGTCTTGTCCTCAGAAGAAAAAAAGATTGCTACTATTGTGTCTTTATTATTATTTTCTGGAGAATAAGATCCAAAAATGTTCAAGAGTTTTTGAATGAAGACAGACCAATTCTCTAAGAAGTTAATATACTAGTCAGGATCAGGTTTATTTATAAAAGGTTTAAAGTAATCTAGAGTAATGTTCTAGAGGTAAAATATTGCAAAAAAATTTTTTATATCATTTAGGAATTCTTCTTTACATGTTTGAAAATAAATCTGGTATTAAAATACAAATGCTTACAAGTCATATAAAGACCCTCTACTAAAGGTGTCAGATTCTCAAATTCTATGGTGTTTCCTAGAGGGATGTAGGTTAGATTAGTAAACTAAAGCAAGTAAAACAATTCTTAATTTTATGTTGGATATTTTGACTAACAAATCAGGTTTGGGTAATAGTTTAGAAGAAAAAATGTGTTAGTACTAAGTCATGAAGGCTTATAGCTCAACTTAAATAGTTATTCAGGAAGAACTCAATAGAGTTCTTTATTGGATTGTTTTAACTATTTATATAAATATTTGTTAGTTTGTACACTTATCTTCTGTAATTATATGACCCTTACTAATAACTATATATATCTTATATAATCTTTCCTATACTATTTATATCTTTTCTATATTATATTCCTGAATATTTTCTATCAGATTAATAAATATATAGGAAATAGTTTCTTTTTTAAAAACTGTCTTATAACAAAATAGTAAAAATATACCTCAAGCTTGGGGATATTATAGCTAGTAGAGTTGACAAAAATGAAACTGAAAGTATTATTATTGTTTCAAAGCCTAAAATATTTAAAAGAACTACTAAAAAAGCTGCTAGAGCTAGTTGAGAGACACTTGAACTGAATATTACATTTTTAATCAAAGACCTTAAAATAGATATATATATCCCAGTTGAAGGCTAAAAGGATAATAAAGAGCAGATTAGTATAGAAAAAGACTAATAAAATATAAAGGAACTTATTTGTATTGTTATAAAACATTGTTGTATCAGGCTTTTAATAATTAATTAGGATTTGCTTTGTTATAGGTTTTCTATTGTTTTTTTATTAGAGATAAATACTACTATCATTTTTAACTACCTCATTCATATGTATAGTGTTAAAATAGGTCAAGAGTATCTTGGAAAAGATATTCATATTGTACTTGAACCTATGATAAATTTAGATAAAGTAGCTAGAGGTAGTCAAAACTAAAAAGAATTTAATATAGATCTTTACTTCACAAAGAAAACTATCTATGAAACCATACTCAGAATAAAACAAGCTAGTATACAGGTTTCTACCAAGTACCTGGTAAACAAGTCAGTACATATATTAGACTGTAAAAATATATACTAATCTAGTTTTAGTAAACAAGTGTAAAAATACAACCAAACTAGACTATTATATGACAGTATACTGAAGAACATTTATAATGATAATAGTAAATTATGTATATTTAATTGTAGTATAGATAAACTAAATAACAAATACACTATCTTGAATTTCATCATAGTATCGTTATGCTACAAACAAATTTTGTATAAAAAGTAACATTTGATATACTTTATACTAACAGATTTATAAGGAGAATTTGCTCTAGAATCCATTATATATATATTCTCAGATAAAAGTAGGGTTGATGACCAGTCTAAAGCAATACTTAAAATAGACAAAGCTTACTACTAAGACTCAAAAAACAAAAACAGTGAGCTGGCACTAGACTAAAGAGATATTTCAGCTAGAATAGCAATCTAGAACTACTTGTAGGTAACTGCAGTCTGATATAGTAGTAGAGTCTCTAGTTTATATTGGAAAGTCAAAAAGAACAAACTTAGAACCAGAGATGGTGCTTATAAATAAGTGTTGATTTTATCAGTACTATTCTATTTTCAGATAGAATATATAGGTTACTACTCAGAAGAGTACAGTGTGTCAAGTAGATATTATTAAACATTTAATAGAGTATTAGATGGCTGACTAAGTCTAGAGAGAAACAAGATAGATAAACTAGAAAAGAAGAAAAAAGTTCTAGAAGAAAGATATCTTGAGTATATATCACCTTTGATAGAAAAACTCTAGAAAAAGAATATGTCATCTTAGGAATTAAGGGACTTGACACAAGAGGAAAATTGAGATACTATCAGAAATAGTAATAATTTCCTTTATTATTCTATTTTATTGAGTTTCTGTAATTTATATTATTTAATATATAGTTCTAGGAGTAGATAGGATAGCAAAAAGAACTCATTTTAGCATATACCTCTATTTTCATTGTTTCTAGAATTATTTAACATGGTATATCTTGAATGACAACTTTTGGAATTAGTATAGTGTCAAGAATAAAACATAGAATATACTAAGACTCAATCTAGAACTAAGTTACAGACTTAACTTAGGCAGGCTTTGGAGAGAACAGTGAGCTGGGAAAGTTTAGTTAAGTATACACTTGGATTGTATTACATCTATAAGGTTCAGTATTAGGGGTGCAAATAAGAGGAAAACTGAATGTAAAGAGTCCAAAGGAATTAACTAACTGTATTTTCCAGAAGAGCTTTTGTTATAGTATGTAAAGGTTAATATTTTAAAGAGAATATATAATATAGATCTAGAACAACCTCACTTATTTAACACTAAATAATTATAAAACTTACATAAAGCTATATATAACTTCTGATACTCTTTTTTAATCCTTCACTTTTACTTTATTCCCTCAAATCTTTAGTATACAATTGAGAGCTGGTACTATATCTTATTGTTTGTTCTAGTATATAATTCTTTTTTGTGCCCTTTTAGTGTATCACAAAAAAGCAAGTATATACTAGCAGAACTACAAATCTAAGAGATTTCTACTCAATAGACATTTTCTTTACAAAAAATATTATTTACAACTAGCTCTCTATTTACCAATCTTAACTCAACTCTAACTTTTTACTTATTTTGATTACCTTATCTAAACTCCTAGTCAACTTCAATTTTATACTACTATGAGACAAAAGTATTATTTTAATAAATAAAAGAGAGCAAATGGAAAAAGATTTATCAAAGAGAAGAGTATATTCTAAAAGATAAAATAGAACAGATATCAATAACTTAAAGTAACAGAGACTTGTCTAGATAGAAGTTATTTTTTTTGATATCTCAAATATAGAGATCTCAAGAAATATGTTAGCAGCAAGAAACAAATGGATATATATATCTAGATTCTTAAACATAGTTATATAAATGGTATAAAAAAATTAAAAAACAATGATTTTCTATATTTGCTTATTTGTTTAGGTTGACTTGAAATTTATATCCAGAGTGTTCACTTGTACTTAGTTATTTAAGGCTTAGAAATAGAAATAACCTAACTGTCTTAGAGTAGTTCTTTGTTCTACTCAAGGACAAATGATAATCTATGAATAATAGATCAGTATTATATACAAATATTGAGGACCTTTTATCTCTATGAGATCTTATTGCCTTGGGGTCTATTTATAGCCAAAAGAAGTGTATTGAAGAGAGCTTTACAATAATCATTAAAGCAAATAATTATGTCAAGTAGTTTTTAAGATATTAGTAATATAGTATTTGGTAACTTGGTAATTGCCAACTGATCTGTTAATAACTCAGTAAACATGATTGCCTTGAGACATTTTTGGTATTGTTCAAAAGTTTTTCTTAAGAGCTTTTAGTAACTATTGAGATTATTGAAATTGATCAAGTATTCCTAGAGTTATGGTCTGAATGAAGTTTGTAACACCCAGAAAAAGCAACATGTATTAATTCCCTCTGAAAGCAAAGAGAATAAACTAAAGAAAAAGCAGTCTGAAATTTCCAATAATAATTAATAGGAAACTGAAAAGAGAAGAAAGAAAAACACAATTGTAGTTAAAAAAAGTAAGATAAAGAAAGTAAATGAAAAGACTACACTTGAGTAGACAGTTAAAAAATTAACAACTAAAAAGGAGACCTGAAAGATCTATACCTTGATACTAAGGTCTATTCTATACAAGTACAGTATATTCTGTTCTAACTTCTATAACTAATTATTATTGATAATAACAGTTTTTGACTCACCAGAGATAAACCCCAAGATTAGAAATATCAACATAATGCTACTTGATAGTCTTGTCTGTTTATTTTCTCAATGTTCAAGTTTTTACTTTATCAGAAAATTATTTGGACAATTATAAGAAATAAAAAAATATCACTAATTTGTATATAATACAGGGGTATTGAGATTAAAACTGCAAATTATCACTTTGATATTCATATATTGGGACCTGAAGTGGGTCACTCAGGTTCTCTATTAGATTTTCTTTGACAATAAGATCAATATTTTCTAGAGTGACCAAGCATTAATTTTAAGCCTAAATTGTGGTCAAAGGTTATTTAGTAAAAGTCAGCAATATTTCTCTAGATGCTGAGGGTCTAGTACTTTCTCTTCTCAGCCAGTATTCAAGGTGGAAGTTAGAGAGAGAGTTTTAACAAAGTAGTTGGAATATTTTTGATGGTTAGAGTTTTAGGAGCACAAGAGAATAGTAGTTTTGTTCTACTATTAGAACCTACTTTAGAAAGGAAGATAGCTAAAAATAATGAGTCTTTTACTGTATTAGTCTTGGAAAATAGAAAAAACTAGGCTTAGAGATAGTTTTTAGTAGTGAATAGATTGATATTCCTAAGAGAACAAAGCTAAGGTATTTTACTACAAGAGCTAGTATTTAAGTAGGATCAGGAAGGATTACTTAATCTCTGTTGAGTGATTACTAGTAGTGATACAATGAAATTAGTGGTATCATGTAGTTAGATATAATAGTTGCTTGGAAACAAAATAAGAATATTGCTTATACTTTTCTTGGTCAATGTTAAAAGAATACAAAAACAAATTGCTTACTGGAACAGATAATAAGATATAGTATCAGCTCCTAATCATGTACTAAAGATTTGAGAGGATGAAACAAAAGTAAAAGATTAAAGAAGAGTATTAGAAATTATATATAGCTTTATGTAAATTTTATAATTATTTGGTGTTAAACAAGTGTAAGGTTGTTCTAGATCTGTATTATATATCCTTCCTAAGGTGTTAACCTTTACATACTATAATAAAAGTTCCTCTGAAAAATACAGTTAGTTGATTCTTCTAAACTCTTTACACTCAGTTGCTCTCTTGTCTACACCTCCAACACTAAACCTTATGGATGTGATATAATCTAAGTATGTACCTAGCCAAGCTTTTCTAGCTTGTTGTTCTCTTCAAAGCCTATTTGAGTTGAGTCTATAACTTAGTTCTAGATTGAGTCTTGGTATATTTTGTATTCTGATTCTAATACTATACTAATTCCAAAAGTTATTACTTAAGATATACCACATTAAACAATTCTAGAAGTAGTAAAAATGGAGGTATATACTAAGATAATTGCTTATTGCTATTGTATTTGCTCCCAGAACTATATATTAAATATTACAAATTACAGAGACTTAATAAAATAAAAATAATAAAGAAAACTATTACTACTTTTGGTATTAGCTCAATTTTCTTCTTATGCTAAGTCCTTAATTTCTAAGATGATATATTTGTTATGAGTTGGCTCCAAAGAAGAAAAATATCTCTCATACATTCATTAACTTAATAGAGAATCTCTAGAAATATAATATAGAAAAGATATAAATAGTATAGGACAATATTATGTAAGAACTAAATAGTTATTAGTCATAGTCTTGTGACCATAGAAAGTAGGTGTATAGACCATAGAATATTTATAAGAGCAATGACTAGCAGTTGGCTAGAAATTACACCAAAAAGCTAAGTAAGTGTCCCAGAAGCTGAAGTAATATTTGAGTAAAGGTAAATCTACCAATATAAACCTTTATATATACTACAAAGAATGGTCTATATACAGTCATATAAGCTATAGTCCAATAATAGCACTTTCTAATTTAGATAAATAGAATAATTAAAACAATATGTAGACCAAGAGATAAAGGATAGATAGATAGGTATCAAAGATAAAATAAGCTAGATAAATGCAAACCCAATACTTAGCTAAGCTTTGTTCTAGAGTGATGACTGTTCTCTTATAATATTTGTATAAGTACTAATAGAAATCCAATAGAAGACTATTGAGTTTTTCCCTTTTAATTATTATTGGTTGGGGTCAGAGCTTTAGTCCTAAGTTTATACCCTTAACATTAGAACTTAATCTCTTAGACAATCCCTCATCTTAAGACCTTGTCAATACTTATTCTTATTATTATCTTTGCTAGTGAGTACAGTACTTACAGGCTTTTTAAAAAATAGGTCCTAAATGTAAAAGGAACTTTACAGTCAGTTAGAGACTGCAGATAGAGAACTTGGACAATACTAGTGTCCTTGCTTCAAGATCTGATCTCACTTTCTAGTATTACTATATATTTTCTTTTTACTATCTGCTCTGTGCTACAGGTATATTGTTATTTGTCTATGTAGAAGAATAATAGTAAAGTTCTTAAAGCTCTATCTAGAGTAGAGGTTTTCTTCTTAGAAATAATAGTTATTTTACTCTTGATAGCTAGAAGTAGACACCATAGCTACCCTATCTGACCAAGAAATCTATACATTCTTAGAGAAAGAGAAATCATTACCATTACTACTACTAACTATATCTTACTAATAGCAATCTTCTACTATCCTAAAAAAAATAACTTCTCACTTTAATTGCCAGCCTACAACAGTAGATGAACACTATGTTATGACAACAAGGAGAAAGCCAAGTAGAGGTAGCTAAGCCTTCTATATATGGAAGAAAGATAGAGAAAGTAAATATATTTATCAATATAGCTTACTTATATTTGAGTATAAAGATAACAGGAAAGACAAAAACAACAAAAATGGTCTGGGTGCTATTTTATGTATAGGAAGGAGTAGTTGAGGCATAGAAGGATAACTTGTTAGATGAGCTATCAAAAGAAAAGTTAGAGGTAAAGACAGTAAAAGAGCTATTTAAAAAAAATGAAAAATGAGTTTGGGAAGACAGGAGAAAAAGAGAGAAAGGTAGAACAGTTGAGAACAATAGAACAGAGAGATAGAACATATAACAAGTATGTCTAGAAGTTTAAAAGAATAACAAGAGAAAGTGAATATAAAAGGCAGCTCTTCATTGAGAAATTCAAAAGAGAATTAAACAAGGGAATCAGAAGAAGGTTAATAGAAGCAAAAAGTCCCTCCAGTTCAATAGAGGAGTGGTAGAAGAGATTGGTGAGGTTAAATAGAAATCAAAGGTAAAGTAGAACAGAGGAGAGAATGTTAGAGAAGAATATGGCGCATTTATTAAAAAATGTATAGTAAAGAGGAAAATTTGGAAAAGAATCATATAAAAAGAGAGAAGGGCAGATCATATAGAAGACAGGGATTTAGAACTTTAGAAAGGGATATCAAAATAGAGGGAATCAGTATAAGAAGACCAAAATAGAACCAGAACCAATAGTAGTAAATGAAGGAAGTAGGAGGGAAGGATATCAAATTTGTTTCAACTGTAGAGGATTTGGATATATGGTTTGGGATTGTAGGAGTAAAAGATAGAGAGTTAGAAAAGAAAAAAAAATCAATCAGAGAAGCAAATCATTAAAAGAGAACAGAGATCAATAAGCTTCTGGCTACCCTCTTATAATAAGTACAATATTTTGAAATATATAAAATTGGACAATAGATCAAGTACCCAAAACATTGAGAGAGTAAGAGATATAAAAAGTAAGAAGAACAATAAAACTACTAAGAGAAGTATGGATATAAGTAGGGATAGAGAAAATAAATACTCATGAAGGGGTATCTGTTAAAGCATTGTTAGATAGTGGAGCAATAGAGTTATTTGCAAATAAAAAGTTTATAGAGAAATGGGAATTTAAGAAAAAGAAATTAACAAAACCAATCTAGATCAAGAACATAAATAGAACAGATAATAGTAGAGAAATGATAATATATGAGATAGAGTGCAACTTGTATTACAAGAGATATGTAGTATGAGTAAAGATAGATATATGTGATCTGGAAAGAACAGAAGTAATTTTAAGAATGCTATGGCTGGTAGCACATAACCCTAAAATTAACTGAAAGAAGAGAAAAGTAAAAATGATAAAGTGCCTACTCCTATATGAAAGAAACTGGGAAATAGGGAAAAATAAAGAAAAGAAGCAAATAAAAAGAGAAAAAAAGCCAAACAAGGAAGTTATAAGAGAATTAGTGCCAAAAAGATTTTGGAGATAAAAGAAAATATTTGGAAAGATAAAGTTAGAGTAAATACCAGTACAGAAGGCCTAGGATCATGCAATTGAGTTAAAAAAGAGATTTGTACCAAGAAAAGGAAAAGCATATATATTGTTAAGAGAAGAATAGAAGGAAATGTAGACATTTGTGAAAGATTAGCTATATAAAGAATACATCCAACCATCAAAGTCACCACAGATATCTCCAGTTCATTTTGTGGCCAAAAAAGATAGAAAGTAATGAATAGTGCAGGACTATAGATATATAAACTAGTAAATAATAAAAAACAGCTATTTATTACTACTAATTGCTGATATTCTAGATAGCAAAAAAGTATTTACAAAGTTGGATTTAAGATGGGAATATAACAATGTTAGAATCAAGAAAGGAAATAAATAGAAAGCAATACTTTACAACCTATATAAAAGTATATAAGCCTACAGTTATGTACTTTAGACTTACCAACTCCTTTGCTACTTTTCAAACTATGATGAACAACCTCTTCCAAGATATAATCAATCAAGAAACCACTGTATATTATTGTGGTAACAGAGACAGAGGAGAGATATAATGAGGTAGTGGAAAAGGTATTAAAGTGGTTGAAAGAAAATAATCTATTTGTAAAACCAGAAAAGTACAAGTGGAAAGTTAGAGAAGTAGAGTTTTTAGGAATAGTAATTGGACTAAAGGGGATAGAGATATAGAAGAGGTACTGAACTGGCTAGTTTTTTAAAACATAAAAGAAGTACAGAAATTTCTAGGGTTAGTCAACTATTACTAGCAATTTATCAAGGATTTTGCCAGAGTAGTAGTACCTTTATACCTATTAGTAAAAAAGAAAGAAAAGTAAAAGTGGAAAAAAGAACAGAAGGAAGTGTTCTAGGATATGAAAAAAGCATTTATATTAGAACCAATACTAGTAGTACTAGATCTGGACAGAGAAATGTAGATGGAAGCTGATATATCTGACTATGCAACAAGAGAGGTATTATCAGTAAAATATGAGGATGGAAAGTAGAGACCAGTGGTATTTATATCCAAGTTGATGAATTCAACTGAAAGAAACTATAAAATTCACAACAAAAAAATACTAGCAGTAATCAGGTATTTAGAAACATAGAAACACTACTTAAAAAGGACAAAAGTGCAGTTTGAGATATAGACAGACTATAAGAACTTGTAGTACTTCATGACTAGTCAAAAGCTAAACCATAGACAAGTCAAATAGATGCTGTACTTATTTAGGTTCAACTTTATACTTAAGTATATACCAAGAAAGAGTATGGAGAAAGCAGATGGGTTAAGTAGGGGACCCAACTAGCAAAAAGAAGTAAAGAATAATAATGAGGATAAAAAATTGATAAAGTCTGAGTAAGTACAAAAGGAAGTAAAATGGAGAGAAAAGATATTGATTGAAAAGGAAAACTCAAAGAAAAAAATAAAGAAAGTGCAGAAGGAGAATAAAAGAGTAGTCAAGGTAGTAAAGAAACTAAAACAGTCAGAAATAAAAATACTAAAAAACAAGAAATAGTCAATTGAGAAAAAACTAGTACTAAAAGAAGATCAAATCTATGTATTTAAAAAAGGAGGGCTAAGAATAGAAATAATATATTTGCATCATAAGATATCAGTAAAAGGACATGAAAAAAGATAGAAAATAGCAGAATTGGTAGGAAGAAATTATTGGTGGCCAGAAATAACAAAGAAAGTAGGAAAATATATAAATAAATATGATACATACCAAAAGAACAAGAATCACACAAAAGCTCTAGTAGAAAAACTGATACTAAATACAATTCTAGAAAAACTATAGAGGCATATTAGTACAGACTTTATCACCAAGCTACCACTAGTCCAGAAATACAATGAAATATTAGTAGTATGTGATCAATTTACAAAAATGGCCTATTTCATCACTATTATAGAAAAAACATTAGCAAAAGGGTTAGCAAGGTTGTTCCAAGACCAAGTATAGTAGCTTCATAGACTTTCAGAGAGTATTGTATTGGATAAAGGGCTTCAGTTTGTAGTAGAAGTAATAAAGAAGTTAAATGAGATGTTGGGAATTGAGATGAAATTATCAATAGCTTATTATCACAAATAGCTACTTACTAATTTGTAAGTTGATGATTTAATAATCAAAAGGCTCAAAAAAGCAAAGTTTAGACAGTAGCAAAAGATGTTGTTAAATCTAAGATTTATCCTCAGATATATAGTTTTTAAATACATGATTGTAGTAATCTATACACCAGGACAGCCTACTATATAATTACTACCTATTGTTCTATGTATAGGAATGCTATTGTTCTTGAAATAGAGATAACCTAACTATCTTAGGGTAGTTCTTTGTTTTATTCAAGGATAGATAATAATCTATAAGTAAAGATCAGTATTATATACAAATATTAAGAATCTTGTATCTCTATGGAATCTTATTGCCTCAGGATCTATTTATAGCCAAAAGAAGCACATTGAAGAGAGCTTCTTATAATAACCACTGAAGTAAGTAATTATATCAAGTAGTTTCCAATATATCAGCAATTTAGTATCTAGTGACTTGATAATTACCAACTGATCTACTGATAACTCAGTGAATACTAATTGCCTTAAGTTTTTTTTGGTACCATTTAAAAGGTTTTCTTAAAGGCTTTTAGTAGCCATTTAGATTATTGAAATCAGTCAAGTATTCCCAGAGTTATGGTCTAAATAAAGTTTATGACACTTATTATCTGTAAACAGATAGACAAATGGAAAGAATGAACCAAGAATTGGAACAGTATCTCTATATGTTTATTGATTATAGGCAAAAGCAATGACCAAAGTAGTTAAGGACAGTAAAATTTGCCTATAACAATAAAATCCACTTAGCAATGAAGATCTCATCTTTTAGAGTAAACTATAGACAAGATCTGAGAATAGGATTTAAAGAAAAAAGAAGAGGAAGATATAAAGTAACAGGAGAATTTGTAGAAAGAATAAAAAGAATTCAGAAAAAAGTAAAAGTGATACTGAAAAAGACATAGGAAGAAATGAAATGGTATATAGATAGAAAAAAGAAAAAGAGAGAAGAATACTGGAAAGAGAACTTAGTAATGCTAAGTATAAAGGATTTGAAGTGGCAGATGGAAAAAAGAAGAACAAAAAAACTGACAGAATAGTTTATGGGTCCATACAAAGTAAAAGGAGTAGTTTCAACAAATACAATTGAGCTCAAATTACCAGTTACTATTAAAATACACCCAGTAGTCAATATAAGTAGAGTACAACTGTACAAACCACAAGTAAAGGGCCAAAAGGTAGTACCACTACAGTTAGTAGTTATAAATAGGAAAGAAGAGTATAAGGTAGAAAAAATCTTAAACAAAAGAAAGATACAAGGAAAAAACAAGTTTCTAGTCCAATAGAAAGGACATATAGCAGAGATAGACATATAGGAAGGATGAGAAAATTTAAAAAATGCAAAAGGGTTAGTTAAAGAGTTTGAAAGAGAGTATAGAGAAGAGACTAAAGAAATTAGACAACAAAAACTAAAAGAAGAAGAAAAGGAATTCAGTTGAGAATTACCAAGGGAGTTTATAGCCAAACTAGTATATGGATAGAGAAGGAAAAGATATGAGAAGGAAAGAAAAAAGAAAAAGAGATAGAAGGAAAATTGAAAGAGATAGAAAAGTTTCTTGGGATGAGAAACCTTGAAAGAGGGACTATGTTATAAGTTGGCTCCAAATGTCATAACTCAGCCAAATGGCTAAGTTATTATTTATATTTCTTTTCTTTTTCTTTTTATTTAATTAGAAAATCAATAGGCATGTGAGAGGAAATAACTCAAAGAAAATGTATAGGACTTTATAAATAAAAGTAAATAACAAAATGTGTATAAGTAGTGTACAACAATTGAATAAAGACTTTATCAAGTTCTTCTTATTAATTCAGACTAGAAGTAGTTCTAAGGTGTTATAGTCTAAGTTCTTATACCAAAGAAGGAAAACATCTTCTATATATTCATCAACTTGATAGAGAATCTCTAGAAATATAATGCAGGAAAGATATAAATAGCATAGGACAATATTATATAAGAACTATATAGTTATTAGTTATAGTCTTGTGACTATAGGAAGTAGGCACATAGACCATAGGATATTTGTATAAATACCAGTAGAAATCCAATAGGGGACTCTATCAAGTTCTTCTCTTTTAATTGTCACTGGTTGAGGTTAGAGCTTTAGTCCTAAGTCTGTACTCTTAACAACATTTCTCTTCTAGAGCCTTCCTATCAAAGATGATATGTACTCAAAATATAGTTTTTCTAGAACTTTCTTTTTCCTTTCTAGTTTATCTATTTTACTTCTCTCTGGACTTAGTTAATATCCTAACTATCTGTAGAGGATTTAGTAACTTTAATTAAGAAACTGTATGTCACAAACTTTATTCAGACCATAACTCTAGGAATACTTGACCAATTTTGATGATCTAAATGTCCATTAAAAGCCCTTAAAAAGACCTTTCAAACAGTACCAAAAATGTCTCAAAGAAATCAGTATTTACCAAGTTATCAACAGATCAGTCTATGATCACCAAGTTACCAGATACTAAATTGCTAATATCTCAGGAGCTGCTTAATGTAATCATTTGCTTTAACAACCATCATGAAGCTCTCTTTAATGTGCTTCTTTTGGTCATAAATAGATCCTAAGGCAATAAGATCCCATGGAGATACAAGGTCCTCAATATTTGTATATGATACTGATCTTTACCTATAGATTATCATCTGTTCTTAAATAGAACAAAGGACTGCCCTAAGATAGTTAGGTTATCTCTATTTCAAGAACAATAGCATTCCTATATGTAGAACAATAGGTAGTGATCATGTAGTAGGCTGTTCTAGTGTACAAACCACTACAATCATGTATTTAAGAACTGTATATCTGAGAATAAATCTCAGACTTAACAACATCTTTTGCTACTGTCTAAAATTTGCTTTTTTGAACCTTTTGATTATCAAATCATCAACTCACAAATCAGTAAGTGGCCATTTGTGATACTGTGTCCTTTTGAATAGCAGTCAATATATTTTATCTGAAAATAGAGTAGTACTAATGAGATCAATCTTATTTATAAGTGTTGTTTTTTGTTCTAAGTCTACTCTTTCTGACTGTCCAAGGTAAAACAGAGATCCTGTAACTATATCAAACTATGATTACCCACAAGTAGTTCTAGATTGCTGTTTTATTTGAAATATCCTTATAATCTGATATTAGTTTATCATTCTTATCTCTTGAGTTCTAGTAATGAGCTTTGTTTATCTTAAGTATTGCTCTAGATTGGTCATTGACTCTACTTTTGCCTAAGGATATATGTATAATGGGTTCTAGAGTTAATTCTTCTCAAGAATCTATTGTTATAAAGTGTATCAAATATTACTTTTTTCACTGTTACACTGCCAGCAAATTTTCTGTAAAAATGTAATATAGAACATACTTTATACCCCTGAATTCAGTATTTAAGTTTACTTTAGAAACCTCCTACAAGCCCTTAGATATATAAAAGACTACCAAAGGTCACTTCTACCAAATAGTCACCAAGTTGTCATTTGCTTAATAGTATATACCTTGGAAGACAAGACTGATGAGCTAACATCAGTGTCATATACTGGAAAATTCAGTATAAATTAATACTTTCTATTTATTTTCTTTATTATTATTATTTATTTTCTATAGGAACATCGCATTTCAGACTAGAAGTATTATGTTTCAGACTGGCTCTCTTCTACTCTAGTTATGATATATATATAGGGTAGATATATAGTAGTAATCTAGTTTGTAGATTAAAGTCTTAAAGTCCTAAATATTCACTTTTCCCTATATTCTTGTATTGTTTTCTACTATATAACTCTTTATTTCTAAATTTACCTTTCTCTTGAATAATATTCTACTACTTCAAAATAAGCAATTACATACACAACAGGAGATTGAGATACAGTATATGAGCTAAGACCAAGGTTGTTTCACTTTTGTATTGTTATTGCATTCTTTTTGGACCAGCTATAAAACCATAGGACCAGAGAGTAACATTTCTTATTTTATCTAATAGTGTATTCCACTCTCTAACTCCATTTATGTATTACTTTCTGGAACCTAGAGTATACACTCATAGTATATTCATAGTAATTCACAGTATATTCTAGTCTTTTTATACTATTATCTCCTTTCTACTTGACAATTAGGTTTTTTTAAAGATAGACTATCAATGTTAATGCTCTAGAACTCAGAAACTCTGGAATACTTTTGGAATGCTGTAGACTTTCAGTCTAAAATGAACTTAGACAAATATAATGCCAAAGCAACAGATCAAAAGTCTATCAATAACTTGTAATCTCATTATTGCTGGACTCAACCAAGAAGTGAACATGGTATACAACAATATTGTAAGCTAGCACACTTGCATGTGTTAAAGCTAGTTTCTAGATTGTATTCAAGTAAGAAGTAGCTGGTTGAAAAGTCAGAAGACATTAATAGAAAGTGGTAGTATGGAAGTAGAGCAGAAGTACATGGTAGTAATGTTATAAACTTTATTTAGACTATAACTCTGGGAATACTTGACCGATTTCAACAATCTAAATGGCCACCAAAAGCTCTTAAGAAAACTTTTCAAATGATACCAAAAATGTCTCAAGACAATTAGTATTCATCAAGTTATTAGCAGATCAGTTAGCAATCACCAAGTCACCATACACTAAATCACTGATATCTTAGAAACTACTTGACATAATTATTTACTTCAATGACCATCATGAAGCTCTTTTCAATGCTCTTCTTTCAGCTATAAATAAAACCCAAGGCAATAAGATCCCATGGAGATACAAGGTTCTTAATGTTTGCATATAATACTGATCTTTATCTATAGATTATCATCTGTCCTTGAATAGAACAAAGAACTACCCTAAAATAGTTAGATTATCTCTATTTCAAAAACAATAGCACTCTTATATATAAAACAATAGGTAGTAATCATATAGTAGGCTGTCCTTGTGCACAGACTACCACAATCATATATTTAAAAACTGTATATCTAAAAATAAACCTCAGACTTAACAATATCTTTTGCTATTTGTTTAACTTTGCTTTTTTGAGCACTTTGATTATCAAATCAACCAATTACAAATTAGTAAGTAGCTATTTATGATAGGCAACAAGATAGTATAGTGGGATAGAAGATAATATTAGACATATCTACATGGTACAGTTGTAAAAAAGAGAAGTGAAGGAGACTGAAAAAAGAAGCATTTTCCTTTTCTATTTATCTTTTTATTATGTCTCATTAATTTGTAATTTTAATATAACACTTAAGGAGCCAGTGAAAGAGCATGTAATTTTGATATCTACTACTATTTCAGAGGCTCTAGAATTATCTTATGGCACTTGTATAAGTTCTAAGTAAAGTAGTTGGGTAGTTGAGGTAAATTCACTTTATATCCTTACTTTTTCTGGAGACAAGACATAATAGTTGCTTGGACAATCTTCTCCAAGGTAGTAGGCTTGAAAAGCCTAGCTAGCTATTGACTCAGATTGTATTACATCTATAAGATTTGGTGTTAGGGGTATAGATGAGGGCTTGGTTAAGTATGGTAAGGTCTAGGAGTAGTTTACTGATTATCTTGATAGTAAGCTTGTTATGGTATGTAAAGGTTAGTACCTTAGGAACACTATACAAGATAGATCTAGATTGAGCTTACACTCTTTTTGAACACTTTTACCTTACTTTACTATACTAAGTTTCTATATTCACTTTTTAATACCTTTATTCTTGATTTATCTCTACAAACTTTTTAGTATGTGATTGGGACCTGATATTGCATATTTAGCTTTGTACCAGACTAATAGTCTCTTTTGCTCTCTTTATTACATAAAATTTGTTTGCAATATAATACCAGGTCCAATAATCCAAAATGAAACTAGAGCTTATTTATAAAGAGATGCCAAGTAAAAAACCAGAACTGGGTATAACTATAGTTTTCTTGCTGAAGAATGACCTTGAACTAATTCTGAGCAATACCAGACAAGTAGGTTATTATAAAGTTGATTTTCAACTCATTTGAAGGAAACTACTAAGAGTTGGCCTAGAAGTAGAGTTAATATTGAAACAGAAAGTAGTTGAGCTTGTAGAGGTCTGGACTATTAAAAGTATTTAGGATATAGGCCTTTGCTTGGTAAGATTTCAGTGTAGCTGGTGGTTTTTGTTTGAGGTTCTCTAAGAGCTGGAGAAGAGTATAAGCTAGCTAATTGTCAAAAAGATTATGATTAGCAGATGCAACAAATAAAGAAGTATAAAAAGACAAAGCTGGAATAGAAGCTAAAGCATCAACCTATTCTGGATCACTATTAGTATAGAGAACTGTCATATACCAAATTTTTGGTTATATTTTATTATTTTATTTTATTTATTATTTATTATTTATCTTCTAAATAATTACTTCTAGCTCTATAGAAGTATTGTAGTATAAACTAGATTTCTCCTATTCCAGTTATAGTATATATACAGAGTAGATATATGGTAGTAACCTAGTCTATAGATTAACATCTACTTGTACTTGTTCATATTCCTTTTTCTTCTTTTATATACTTTTTAACTTGGACTTCAGATCTTCCCTCAGTTATCTGACAATATCTCTTTGTCTCCAAAATCAATGATCACTTGTGATAGAAGATTGATTTTCTTGTTTGTCATTCTATAAATAGATTTTCCTTGGTTATAGTTGAGGCAACTTATAATAACAGAGTGTTCTGAGATGGAGGTATCTTAATCTCTTAGAGAGGCCAGAAGTAAAATGGCCAGATACTTAGTCTATAAGAGAGATAGCATTAATCCTAGAAGAGAGAATGGCTGAATAATAAAATATAATAACAAATAAAAAAAATAGATAGCAACAGAAACCAGTACAATTCTGTAGATTCTGTTAGGAATGCAGAGCAGAGTAGAGATAATATATATCAAGGAATAAAAGTACTAGCTAATAAGAGAAGTAATATATATATATACTTTCAGATATATTAACCAAGAAGTAGGAGTTTGGAAACAACAGTAGGAGATAATCTCAGCTTCAAAATATGTATTGTGCCCTGATCTTCCATTACAAATGATTGTTAATTTTGGAGGTAAGGAGATGTTGTTAGATAACTGAGTAGAGATCTGAAGTCCAATATTAAGTAGGAAGGGGATAGTAGTATAGAAAGACTATAATATACTATAAATTACTATGAATATACTATTAGTGTATATTCTGGGTTACAGAAAGTGATGCAATAAGTAGAGTCAGAGAGTAGAACACACTACTAAGTGAAATAAGAAATGTTGCTCTCTGGTTCTGTAGTTTTACAACTGGTCTAGAAAGAATGCAATGATGACACAGAAGTAGAATGACCTTGGTCTTAGCTCATATACTGTACCTCAATCTTCTGTTGTGCATGTGGTTGCTTATTTTGGAGTAGTGGAACATCATCTAAGAGAGAGATAAATTTAGGAGTAAGAAGTTGTATAGCAAAGAGTACTACAAGAATATGGAGAAAAGTAAATTTAGGACTTTTAAGACTTTAGAACTTTAATCTATGAACTAGATTGCTACCATGTATCTACCCTATATATATACCATGACTGGAGTAGTGTCATGACTTGGCAAAATAGCTAAGTCATTATTTATATTTCTTTTCTTATTTGGACTTACTATACAAGAAAGGAATGTAGGAAAGTGTTACATGACTAATGTTACAGTGTCATGTCATATGATGAGTGTGGGAAAGTAGTGCACAGATCATATAGTAGTTGTATAAGTAGTGTACAGAATCAAATAGAAACTCTATTGAGTTCTTCTTGTCAACTCAGACTTAAAGTGTGATTAAGTTGTCTTAGACTAAGTTGTTACACTAGAACTCAATTCCACATCTAGAGTACCATCTGCCTTGGACCTTGCTCATCTTAACTTTTATAATCTTTTTGATCCTCAACCAGTAGTCATCACAATCACTAGTTACTATCATAAACTTTATCTGGACCATAACTCTGGGAATACTTGACCAATTTTGGCAATCTAAATGGCCACCAAAAGCTCTTAAGAAGACCTTTCAAATGATACCAAAAACATCTCAAGGCAATCAGTCTTCACTGAGTTATCAGTAGATCAGTCAGTAATTACCAAGTTACTAGACACTAAATTGCTGATATCTTGGGAACCACTTAATATAATTGTTTACTTCAATGACCATCATAAAGCTCTCTTCAATGTGCTTCTTTTGGCTATAAATAAATCCAGAGGTGATAAAATTCCATGGAGATACAAGGTCCTTAATATTTGCACATGACATTGATCTTTATCTATAAATTATCATCTGTTCTTGAATAAAACAAAGGACTGCTCTAAAATGGTTAGGTTATCTCTATTTCAAGAACAATAGTACTTCTATAAGTAGAACAATAGATAGTGATCATATAGTAGGCTGTTCTGGTGCACAGACTACCACAATCATATATTTAAGAACTATATGTCTGAAGATAAACCTCAGACTTAACAACATTTTTTGCTACTATCTAAACCTCACTTTTTTGAGCCTTTTGATTATTAAATTATTAACTCACAAATCAGTAAGTGGCCATTTGTGATAGTTACCTCTATACATAGCCAGGCCCTTGGCTTAAGGGGACTTGATAGTTAGTTAGAGACTATCAGTGAAAGCACAGTACTAAGCTCAGATATTGTATCTGAGACCTGACCTACTAATTGAGTAGTGTTACCAGTAGTTACTTGTACCTTTTCACTTTATAAACCTTGTGCTGAAGTCCTATTGTAGGTTGTATATGCAGAGGAGTAACGCTATATCCTTAGAAAGGCATTTAGGTTAAAGATTCTCTCCTTGGAGTGATAGTATAACCATAGTATTAGGGCAGTAGTAAGTAAGGCAATAGGTGTCTAGCTAGATGAAGATCTTGTACCCCAATAGACGTAACATTAGTGAGATCATTTCCTATTCCAACTTCTCTAAAGACACAGCATCATGTCTCTAGATCAATACAACTCTCTTATGAGTAGTATACTCAATCAACAGTATACTCTCACCAAACTAAGGGCAGAATTAGAAAAAAGAAATGGAAGAAAGTATTGGAGCTGTAAAAAGTTTAGGCATCTGGTCTATAACTGTAGGAACAAGAATGAGAAAAAGAAGAGAAAACCAATCCCCAGAAATAAATTTAAAGTGTTGTCAAGTAGAGTAATGAAATGTGGGATAAGAGAAAAAGTAAAAATAAGAAGAAATAAGATAGTAAAGGAGGTTGAATGCTTTAGATATTGGAGTGTTGGGTATTTCAAATAGAAGTATCCAAATATTGAAGTTGAGAAGAAGGAAAAGAGGGATGAAAAAGCAGTATATATGGCTAGCCCACAAAAGGCATAGCAAGAGAAGAGACTGGTGCACTCCTTATGGAGAAAGGCACAGGAATATAGTGGTATATGGAGAATGCCTCTGAAAAGTACAGCATTAGAGCAGAAAGGATAGATAACTAGGTAGGAAGTTGTGATATTTGTGGAGTATAGAGGGTGTAACTACAAAAACACTAAAATACATGAGAACCAAAGACAAGAATTTATCTCTGGTGAATATTTGAGAAATGTATAGTGTAGCAGTTGTCTTGAAGTATGGAGGTAAAGAAAAAATGCAGTAAGAGAAAAAGAAGTAGTCAATATAAAATATAGTTGGTATAGAAGGAAAAATACAGTTGAGGGAATATTAGAAAAGGATAGGAAGAGAATTTTATGTCCAGAATGTGAGACTGGAAGGAAATAGCCATAGTAGAATTGGAAAGTAGTAGTATGCTCTGTACAGGAAGAAGCATAGCAAAGCAGCATGTGAACAGGAGTTTCAAAAGGCACAGTAAGAGAGGAGAGTATAGAGAAATATGAGAAGAACATTTAAAATACTGAGAAAAGTATAGTTAAATATAGGAGTAGAGAAAGTAGATGCACATGAAGGCATAATAGTAAAAGTACTCTTGGATAGTGGTATGACAGGAATGTTTATGAATAAAAAAAATAGTAGCTAGATATGGGTTTAGGCTGTAGAAACTAGAGAGACCAGTAATGGTCAGAAATGTAAATGGTTTAAATAACAGTGGAAGAGCAATTATACATTAGATAAAAGTCAATAGGTACTATAAAAACTATATTAAAAGAATGAAAATGGACAGATGTGATATTGGACATACCATGGCTACAAGTCCATAATCCAGAAATCAACTGGGAGATAAAAAAGGTTAAAATGACAAGATGTTCACTACTGTGTGGAAAAAACACCAAGTTGAAAGAAAAAAAGAAAGTAAAGAAGAAAAGACAAGTAGTCACTCTAGAGGAAGAAAAGATTGTAAAATAGGCTATAAATAACAAAGAAGATTGGAGAAGAGAAAAGAAAGTCAAGGTAGATTATAGGAAAATTGAGGAAATGGTTCCAAAGAAATTCTTGAAGTGAAGGAAGGTATTCGAAAAGATAGAGTCAGAAAGGATACCTATGAGAAAAGTCTGGGATTATACTATAGATCTCAAAAAGACATTCAAACCTAAAAAAGAAAGGATCTACTTATTATCAAAAGATAAAAGGGAAGAGATCCAAAAATTTGTAAATGACCAACTTAGGAAAGAGTATATTAGACTATCAAAATTCCCTCAGATGTCACTAGTGTTTTTTGTGGCAAAGAAAAATGGAAGTAAAAGAATAGTAATAAACTACTATAGTCTAAACAACCAGATAGTAAAGAATAACTATCTACTACTATTGATTACAGATTTGATAGACACAATGGAGAGTAAGAAGGTATTCACTAAAATAGATTTATGGTAGGGATTTAATAGTATGAGGATTAAAGAGGAAAATGAGTGGAAGAAAGTATTTATAATATATGTAAGATTCTTTAAACTAATATTTATGTTTTTTGGGATAACAAACTCATCAGCTACATTTCAGACAATAATAAATGGAATTCTAAGAGATATGATCAACAAAAAAAAAGTAGCTGTATTTGTGGACAATATTTTAGTTGGGACAGAAACAGAAAAAGAACATGACAAGATTGTAGAGGAAGTATTGAAGAGATTGAAGAAGAATAACTTATATGTAAAGCTAGAAAAACATACATGGAAAGTAAGGAAAATAGAGTTTCTAGGAGTGATAATAAAGCCCAATAGTATAGAGATAGAAAGAGAAAAGATAAATAGAGTATTGAGTTAACTGGAGCCAAAGAACATCAAATATATTAGGAAATTCCTGGACCTTACAAACTATTATAGAAGGTTTATTAAGGATTTTGCTCAAGTAGCCAGGCCAATAAATATATTAACAAGAAAGAATGTAAAATAACAGTAAAGAGAGGAACAACAATGAGCATTTGATAAGCTCAAGAAAGTCTTTATAACCAGACCAGTATTAGTAGTATCTGACCTTGATAAAGAATTCAGGATAGAAGCAGATACGTCAAATTATGCTACTAGGGGAGTACTATCAATGAAGTACTTAGATAAATTGTGGAGATTAGTCACTTTCATCTCAAAATCTCTAAGTAACACAGAAAGAAATTATGAGATATATGACAAGAAAATGTTGGTAATAGTTAGATGCTTGGAGGCATAGAGATACTTCCTGAAAGGAATGACCACTAAGTTTGAGATTTGGACAAATCATAAGAATCTTGAATACTTTATGAAAGTACAGAAATTGAATAGGAGACAAGTAAGATGGGTGTTATATCTATTGAGATTTGATTTTATGCTAAAGCATGTTCCAGAGAGTAAAATGGGAAAAGCAGATAGCTTGAGTAGAAGGCCAGACTAAAAAGTAAAAGTAGAAAGAGACAATGAGAATGAGATATTGGTAAAGTCTGAGTGGCTAGAAGTTAGGAAAACAGAAAAAGTAAAAGTAATTGTAGAAGAGGTAAATCTATTAAAGAAAGTAAGAAAGTCAAAAGTAAAAGATGATAAAGTAGTTAAAGCAGTAGAAGAAATGAAATAAGTAGGGGTAAAGATGCTAAGAGATAAAAAGTAAAGATAGATGGTATAATATATAAAGAGAGAAAAGTGTATGTGCCTAAAGACAATATATCAAAAGCAGAGATAATTAGACTACATTATAATACACTAGTGGGAGGATATGGAGGACAATAGAAGACAGTGGAGTTGATCACTCAAAACTTCTGGTAACCAGAAGTAACTAAAGAGGTAAAACAATATATAGAGGGATGCAATTCTTGCCAGAGAAACAAAAACTATACAGAATAGCCAGTAGGCAAATTAATGCCCAATTTGATACCTGGGAAACCTTGGATGCATATGTTGGCAGATTTTATCACTAAACTGCTATTAGCACAGGGATATGACTTGATCTTAGTAGTGGTGGACAAATTAATGAAAATAGATTATTTAATCCCTACTACAGAGAAAATACCAGTAGGAGAGCTAGCTAAGTTGTTTAGAGATAATGTGTGGAAGTTGCATGAGTTACCTAAAAGTATCATCTCAGATAGGAGATCCCAGTTTGTAGCAGAATTGATGAAGGAGTTGAATAGGTCGTTGGGAATTGAAAGTAAGATGTTAACAGCATTCTACTCTCAGATAGATAAACAAACAGAGAGGATTAATCAGGAGTTGGAACAGTACTTAAGAATGTTTATTGACTATAGGTAGGAGCAGTGGTTAGACTGGTTAGAAACAGCAGAGTTTGTATACAACAATAAAGTACACTCAAGTACAAAGATGTTATCCTTTAGAGTAAATTATGGGCAAGATCTTAGGATAGGGTTCAAAGTAAGAAAGAAGAGAAAGTATGAAGGAGTAGAGAAATTTGTGACAAAAATGAAAGAGATTCAGGACAAAGTAAAAGTAGTACTAGGAAAAGCACAAGAGGAGATGAAAAAGCATATAGATAAGAAAAGGGTAGAAGTCAATGAGTATAAAGTAGAAGACCTAGTGATGCTAAGCACTAAGGATCTGAAATATCAGATGATCAAAAGAAGAACAGAGAAGTTAACAGAGAGATTTGTAGGATCTTACAAGATCAAAAAGATTGTATCAATAAATATAGTAGAATTGGAACTACTAGCTACTATTAAGATACATCTAGTAGTCAATGTTAGTAGGATATGAAGATATATAGGGCAAGTGGAGAAATAGAGAAAAGAACAGCCTACTCCAGTTATAATTAAAGGAGAAAAAGAATAGGAGATAGAAAGAATATTGAATAAGCAATGGATTAGAGAAAAAAATAAATATCTAGTATGATCAAAGGGATTTACAATGGAGTCAGATACTTGGAAAGGAAAAGAAAACCTGGGAAATGCAAAGAAGACAGTAGAGGAGTTTGAAAAGAAATACAGAAGGGATATAACAGATATTAGAAGACAAAAAAGAGAGAAAGAAACATTTAGAAGAGAAGAATTGCCAGGAAGATTTATAGTGAGAAAGTTATATGGATAGACAAATAAGAGATATAATAAGGAGTACTGGGCAAGGTTAGAAAGAAATTGAAGATGCTAGAAGGAAGGACTGATTAGAGGACAAAGAACAATAGAAACAATCAAGAAAGAAAAAGAAGAAATTGGCCAAAAAGAATCTAGACTTAAGAAATAGAATAAAAAAGATGATGAAATGGGCAATATACAAAAACCCATATGAGGAACTATAAAAAAATCCTTAGGACAAGGAATCTTAAGAGGGAGGTGGTGTTATAACTTGGCAAAACAGTTAAGTTATTATTTATATTTCTTTTCTTTCTTTTCTTGTTTGGACTTACTATACAAGGAAGGAGTATGGAAAAGTATCATATGACCAATATCACATATTATAGTCACATGTCAGGATATCACAATGTCATGTTACATGATGAGTGTGGAAGAGTAGTGTACAGACCATATAGTAGTTGTATAAGTAGTGTTTAAAATCAAATGGGAACTCCATTGAGTTCTCCTTGTCTCAGACTTGGAGTGTAATTAAGTCATCTCAGGCTAAGTCACTACAAGTAGGAGAGAGCCAGTCTGAAATATAATGCTCCTAGTCTGAAACACAATACTCCTATAGAAGATAAATAATAATAATAAAGAAGATGAATAAAAAATATTAATTTATACTGAATTTTCCAGTATATGACATTCAAGTTGAAAAGTATATAGGAGGAGAAAAAGGAATATAGACAAGTACAAGTAGACGTTAATCTATAGACTAGCTTGCTACTATGTATCTACTCTGTATATATACTACAGCTGGAATAGGAGAGAGCTAGTCTGTACCACAATACTCCTACATAACTAGGAGTAATTATTTAGGAGATAAATAATAAAGAAAAGAAAAGAAAAGATAAAATATACCCAAAAATTCGGTATATGACAACACCATACTCTGTAACAGTGGTCTACATTGTAATCCTATAGGAGTAGGAGTGTGAAGATAATAAATAAATAAGTGAAAATAAAAAAAATTCAAATAAATAGTACCAGAGTCAGGTATATGACAACTTTCCTGAAAAGATTGCAATACCACATCTATTTTGCTAGTATTATCTTCCTCACAAGTTTCAAATTGTGATGTATTAA
>Ga0153926_100009_pt1 | contig 45371 bp, 57 predicted proteins | sample TSNJ010MetaG_FD_104716 | JGI IMG/M metagenome (GOLD analysis project Ga0153926, IMG submission 104716) | Attine ant fungus gardens microbial communities from New Jersey, USA - TSNJ010 MetaG | ecosystem: Host-associated > Fungi > Mycelium > Unclassified | place: USA: New Jersey, Wharton State...
CTAGTGCTTCTGATTGAGGGTGAAGAGGAAATTGGTAGTCCTAATTTTGGAGAGACGGTCAGGAAACATAAAGACATCATCGGGCATATCGATGAAATCCTCGTCAGGTGAGCTTTTACATTCCCTGTCAATGAATTGGGATTGATGTACCTGTTCCTTCTACATAGCAACTCTACATGGATTGCAGAGGATAGGGCGTGTTTGACCTATGGTTTCAGAGGGGTTGTTCACTGTAATCTTTTGGTGATTCTCCTTTCTTCTGTTTAGATTTTATGGTTGATCTGTGGACATGTAGATTTCAAGTGCGATGCCAGACTTACATTCGGGAATTGAGGGTGGTGCAATTGAAGAACCTATGGTTGACATGTGGGTCCTCCTTTTCGTTCCTTCTGGACTGCAAGGTACTCAGATCTTGAGGAAAGGATCAAACTTTTGGCTACCCTTACTGATGGCCGGGGGCGTATTCAAATATCTCAGTTTTGTAAGTTTTTATCTACTTCATTCTGCAATAAATTGACGAACTTGGATGCCAGATGACCAAGTCCGGTCCCAAACCGAGGAAGAGGAAGAGCTCTATAAGTTGCTTTCAGAGGTTACACAAAAACCTGCTTCATTGTTGCGTTCTAAATGGCGAGAACCGTCTCTGACGATACATAATATTGAAATTAGTGGACCAAGGAGTGAGACAAACTTGCGATATATTCATATTCATGATCGTTCTCTGATTCAATAACTCCATTCAGACTCAACAGTCATTCCTAGCACGGTCAAAGCCCAAATTTCCTTACGCATTGTACCTGATCAAAACTTAGACACTATCATCCAGTCTCTACTCGACTTCCTGAAATTTGCGTTCAATGGACTCAACAGCCCCAATCGGCTCCAAGTAAGAATACTTATCTGATCACTGGCAGGAGATGCTCAAGGGATAACGTAGGCTGAAGTCGTGCATACAGCGGACTGGTGGTTGGGTGAGCTTGATGACCCATACTTCAAGGCACTAGCAAATGCGGTAAAAGAAGAATGGAATGTGGAACCATTACGGATCCGAGAGGGTGGTGTAAGTTTTTCCAAGATTCTCAAGGTTATTGAATGAAAGACATTGTACCTGTAGTCAATTCCTTCCGTGCCGTGGCTGGAGAAGGAGTTCAAGTGCCATGCGTTGCATTTGCCTATGGGCCAGAGCTCCGTAAGCTGATATAATCTGCTAGTTTCCAATCATATGCTGAGTTGAACAGGATCAAGCCCACTTGCCTAATGAGCGTATATCCTTGGTTAATTTGCAGAAGGGGAAAGCGGTTGTTGAGAATTTTTTGCTTGCTGTTGCAGCTGGTATTGTAGATGTCTGAGTGTAGAATATGTTTCTGTAATTGAAGGTTCCGTGGCGCCAGCACGTTCCTTCCTAATAATTGTTTTGTTTGTTCTGTAATCCACTTCAAATTCTTTTTATGATCCAAGCTAGTTACAAGAAAAGGACACAATCTGGTGAGTCTACTGAATATGAGACCTCCAGCCACTTTTTTCTTGTGAATGTCACTGATTTGATGTATCAAACAACGACAGGCCAGCCACTAGAAAAATCGAGTCTGTTGATTCCGAGCTACAATGAGATTTGCTATCAGTTACGTAGGAAGGTGGTAATAATGTCACTCACGAAGCTTCCGGCGGAAGTGTAATAGTCTGCAAATATTCCGGTCAAGGAGAATGCTCAGCCAGGTGAATGATAGTACCTACGGTAGACCAGGATAGGACCATCACCATCCGTCATAAGATCTTGACCACCGGGCCCAACAATCTGATTCATCTGTTATCATCAAGCTAGAGATAAAGGGCACTTCAAACATACGCTATCGTGGCTGGCCAGAACAAGAGTACCGCCCCCGCTTAGCAGGGATACGCCAGCTTGATCAACAAATCCACCTGTCGGTCTAAGTCGACGAAACACTTGAACCAATAAGCTGCATACAAAGAGAGAAAACTCACGAAGTAGAACGCCCAACACGAATGTTGTAAGTACTTGAGGTTCCTTGGCAACAGTTGTCCCAGCTAGTGAAGAGATAATAAAAACTGCCAAATTTGTATATAGAACTAGCTTCAATAGCTCCATTGTTAGCAGTACGTGTGGCAAGAGAAGTGACGCTGCTGTCACGGAGTAAACCTGAAGAAGAGTTGATGCTGAAAGTTAGATTGAATGTCAGGGTCTCGGTAATCGTTTCGTAGGATGGTTGAACCGACTTCATAGATTTTATGCCAGTCCAGAAGCTGCCTAATGAGAGGTACCAATTGCTGCCATCTGATGGAGAGGTTAGACGAGAAAGGGTTGATACGCGTAAACTCACCGATCAGAAGGCTGGAAGATCACTCCGGTGTTGAGTATCACGATGTTATAGGGGCAAACTTGGACTTACTTGGGGTCGATAGCCTTTGAAAAGTGTCATTTATATAGTGCTAAGAATCACATGATTGCACTCACGTTGTAGTTGTTAGCAGTCGACGTGGAAGTGACCAGACCAACATGAGTGAAGCTGCCTTATTTCACAATAAGATGCAACGGCATAATGACTAGAAGTTCAAGAATACCTGGCATTCCAGTCGATGACTTGGCCAAAAAGATAGCTGACTATGAGCAAGTGCATGAGCAAGTTCTACACTTGGATTGGGGGAGTTATGTTTACATTCTGAGATCCAAAGCTAGATGCGGCATAGTATAGCTAGTAAATGAATAAGAAGATGGGACGATGGAAAGTAACTGACAACTCACGAAGAATTCTCCGTTGACGATGGTACAATCTGGCGCCCAAAGGTTACTATTCAATGTGGTAGGTACAGTGTTGTGTCCGAAAACTATGTTTCAATTCACCCATTGGATGTACCAGTGTACTGGTCGGTCCAGGAGGCACCGTTTGGCCATACTTTTCCGACAAGAGTCCAAGCCGTACGGTCTGTAGACGTTCTGATTTCTATCCCGACGGCCGTAGCTTTCAAGAGGGCACAATTACTGAGGGCTCTGATCTTTATGCCCGAGCTACTTACAGAAAACGAAATATTTGCCAGAACTATCCTTGCACATCGTCGGATCGTGAACAGCTGTGTTACCGGTCACGACACCAGGGCCGACGACAGCATATACAAGGGTAGCGAATGAAAGCGAAGCTAAAGCAGAGAGCCAGCGCATTTTTGTTTTAGCTCTTGACCAAAAATCAGCTGAGAGCTTTTATAGAAAATCGACCGTCTATGAACGCGCTTTCATGACTAGGTAATTCAATGTCGCGAGAAAACGCGGGGCCCCAGGAAATGACATGACAGTGACATCTGAATTCATCGTTGACAGATCTGTTCAACGAAGTTCTTGTCAGCTGGATCATGCAGACTTCCCGGCCCGTTTCCGGTCCGGCACTTGATGGATTCGCACTCCGTATGAGAAAGATGATCTCCAATGAGAAGGAGCCCCTATGGCTACTTACAATGTGATGTAATCACGACATTCTCAGTGTCTTCCCGACAACCACATGGCCTCCCCTCTGCCCGACATTCAGAGAGCGATTCGTTGGCACCCTCCCTCTTATGATATCCGAGTCGAGGAAGTGCCTGTTCCAAGGTATGGGTCGACTTTTGGGTTGACTTTATCATAATATTGAACACTGAATATAGAATACAGCACCCTGACGACGCCATCGTGAAAATCAAGGTAGGTAATTCTGTTCAATGATTGGAAGCAGTCTAGATTGATTGAACGATCCAGTTGGGTGGCCTTTGTGGTTAGTCCAGAGGATCTTGAGTGGCATTGTTGACACCTAATCATCAAGTAAATAGGTAGTGACCTCCATATATATCGCGGCCACGGAGGCATCAATCAAGTGTAAGAGTTCAATCATCTATGATAGAGTGGAAATTTGATTGGTGCGGATAGACACGTCTGTGGTCATGAATTTATTGGGGAGGTTGTTGCCTTAGGAGAAAGTTATAACTCAAACGCTCAGGGTCGGCCTGCTCTATATTCCAGTTTGAAAATTAACGACAAAGTTGTGTCACCATTCACTGTAAGTTGCGGGGAATGCCAGTGGGTTCCAGTCACAAATTAATGGGCTCTTCTAATTTACTGGTCAGTGTTTGTCGGCTGGGGTACACGGGCCGCTGTCCTGGCGGATTCCTCTTTGGCTCGCCTGCGCTTGAAGGGGGACAGGCACAATATGTGCGCGTTCCAAAGGCTGGAGGCACCTTGTTCAACCTCAGCAATCCTTCCACATGGTCTAGTGCCCTGCCAAGTGATGTCAAGCAAACAGCTCTTTCAACTATTTCCGATAGTTCTCTTGTCCTACTTGCCGACATTTTACCAACCGGCGTTTTTGCAGCCCTACAGACTATCAATCATCCCAAAGTTGCTCCAATGATCACTGGAAAGCCATGGCCTCTTTGTTTCTCTCAAGAAGAAGTGTCTGCGAACGAGGTCGGCTTGACTGATCTTGATCGGATCCTGACGATTGCAATCATCGGCCTGGGCCCTGTTGGTGTCTGTGCCACTGTCAGTATGTTGGATATCCTTGCAACTCGCAATATTCCGTTCCGAATGGTTGCCATCGACCCAATTCAGTCTCGCCGAGAAAAAATGAAGGCAGTATACAACACCATAGACTCTACAGGGAAAGGGACCGGGGAGTTCACTGTTCTCTCTATTGATGAGGCCAAAATCCGAGTTCAGGAATGGACCAATGGTGTTGGCGCAACGGCTGTTTTGGAGGTAGGTTTTTGGCGTTTACCGGGCTTTGCTTCGGTTCACCGCGCAGTAGGTCGTTGGAAACACAAATGCTATGAATCTTGGGTACGAACTTGTGCGGGCTTTTGGCGTCATTGTATCCGTGGGCGTACATGGTACACCACTCCTCCCTGTAACTGGCCGCCAACTGTATAATAAGAACGTCTCTCTTGATTTTGGTCGATGCCCGGCTCGTGCGATGTTCCCTTTGGCCTTTGATCTTCTTGGTGAGTTGACCGTAGAAATTCCTTCAACTGATTTAGTGATATTTCAAACAGTCAAACGGCAAGACGTCTTTGGTAAGGTCGGAGAAACGGCCAGTCTGATTGATCGGATAGTCGATTTTAGTCAGGCAGCGGAAAGCTATCGCGCTTTTGACAAGGGGGAGATTGGAAAGGTAATTTTTGACCCATGGAAAATCTAGAAGAGTGCGAAAAGAAGCGTTCTTCGTGGAAAATAATACTCATCATTTGTTGTACAATTACTGTTTTTGAGCTTGTTCCATCTCTGCATGTGGCTACATGCTCAGTTTTTCCTGGACCGTGGAAGTTACGAAAGAGAGTTATTGATTGGAGGACTGTCTTCCATCCAAAGCCTTTGACATTGAATAAATATATTTCTCTGTCATATGGATTAGTTGGGTCATCCAAGCTGAATTGTTATAGTATATGATATGTGCACTATTGGACAGGATTGATCAATATGACGTCGCTTTTCTTTATTCTCTTTTATTATTATTATAAATCTGAAACAACCGAATTCATATAAATTGTTTTTCTTATTGTAGGCTCACTCAGTCGTCTACCACACCAGGTAACGTCTGAGATCATTTATTATAGTTTATAAGTTGCATGATTACTTATGACGAATGGAAGGACCTACCTCGAGAAAACAGCCAGGATCTAGGAAGCGTCATAACGTTAATGGCATACCTTGTTGTCCGTGCGGATAGATGAGTCAGGAGGCGAGATCCCGCCGAATATAACCCATCAAGTATCGACCAATACACGGAGGCCTTCGCGTACCATTTCTGGCCAACTTCAGCAGGCTCACGACTCCGGGGAGTTTCTCCCGTGTCTGCCTTTTGCTTGTACATCTTGAATGACAGGTTATGCATATGTTTTGATCACGCGAGAACATCTAGTTGTTCCGAGATGTTTAATCGTGATTCATTCCTGGAGGATAAATAAATCATTGTATTGAGCTATCATACTGATTATGTTATGGCTGTGGCTAATAATTATTGTTGTAGATGTTCGTGATGTTGGAATATCGAGCGCTACACTAAAAATAGGTAATGTTTCATCTCTTAGCTACCAAACGTTTCGGATTAGTATATAGGTACTTCCCTTATATTCACTATCCGTACCACACTGTACCGTTCGTATTTCAGCACGTGATTAGTTTTGGTTGATCGGTCAGTGATCAATAATGATATGAGCAATGTCTAGAAAGTGCTCTAATACTCATAGCATGCGTGGAGAACTTGCTCAACAGCTTACTTCCAAAGTCAACCGTTTTCCCTATGCTTGTATCTCCATAACAAGGAATCTGATGCTGAGATAAGGGAGATCATTTTAAACTACGTGTATCCGAGTTTGTAGATTTTTCAATTTATCTGTGACCTCAGCATTTTAACCTCTAGGATCCCTCTCTATTTCTCGGATAGATCAAAAGAAGTAATATACGTCTCCCTCCGCATCTAAGTACTACTTTGGTTCTTGCGAAATAGAAATACATCCAAGTATACATCACGTAATGTTGATTGATAGTAGCACTCCTTCTCTAACCTTTGCTAATAATGATTTTTCGTATCATTGGACTTGATCAGGATAAGCATTAATTTTAACATCATCTCGATACTGTTCATGTCATATGATCCTCGTTCACGCACAATTTCTCGTCCGAGTCACCCAATTACTGGAATTCCGACAACGTCACCAGGCTCACGTCTTGTCATTCCTCCATTGAAGCCATCGCCCTCGCTGTCGAACCTACACATTCACAGTCATAATATTACAGCTCCGGAAGACGAATCTGACTTTTCTACTTCACTTCCTCTACCGCAGGAGGGAGCACTAGGGAGCTCAGCTTCATCCGTCATCAATGTGGATTTGAACGAGGGCATATTGATTCAGGATGCAGACATAGACACAGATTTTGCTGAAGAAGACTCGACGGAGGTGTCCCAACCTGTCATCACCACTAATGATGAATCAAAAAGGTACCTGCGGGAACAGCTAAGGAAAACTCTTTCAAGCAAACAGGTACAAAAAGGTCAGGCTTCTTGCTTCACTTCATAGTCTCCTCAGATGATTGAACAGCTGGAAAGAAAGCGAGAGTTCTCCATCTAGGTACAAACAGCATAAAATCGATTTACAGGAGCTTCCCTACATACCTGGTTCGTAATCCGGCTATTTTGCCGTAATACGCTTCTTTTGATTTGCATGACAGAGACTAGATTTTTGCCTCGGCAATATTTTGTGTTAACTGACGCAGGAAAGCCCGTGTTTGTCAGGTATTCCTCATCAACAATCATGAGAATATCTTGAAAATCAACTGTCTTAGTCGACCAGGAAACGCAAATCACGATAATGCGTCGACTATCGGAATCATACAAGCATTAATATCTGTTTTCATCGATGATGCTGATAAGATACGCTGTATCAATGCTGGGCAGTCAAGGATAACATTCTTGCTTCGCTCTCCCCTCTATTATGTCTGCGTTTCATCCTGGGGTGAGCCAGAGTCCGTTGTAGGTTTTCCTGAAAATGGTCGGAACATGAACTGATTCTTTTTCCAGTCAAAAACACACCTGGAATATCTTCACCTGCAGATGATAAGCATAGTCACTGCTTCTCAACTCAGACGTATATTTGAACGGTGGACAAACTTTGATCTTCGACGGTTGCTTGGTGGTACGTTTGGTCTCACTGCTGAGTCGATCTTTGTCTGATACTCCTCTCCAGGAGCCGAGTCTTTTTTGACCTCCCTAATTGACGTGTTTGAGCTTGATATTGCGATTAGTAGTTCATCCTTGAACTGCCTGAAGCTGGATCCTAACCTCAGGAAGAAGATAGCTGAAGCTTTGGTACCAAAGCTTCCGTCTGGAAAAACTAAAGTTCGTCTGTCCCCGATGGAGCTACTGAATCCAGTAAACCCGGTCTCAGGAATTGTTATACATCATTCTTCTTGTTGGAGACAGAGTCGTTACTCTTATCCGTCCGAGGAAGCATTCAATTCACCCTGCAGGGATGTCATATCAGGTTTTTTACCTCGGAAAAGTGACAATTGTCTTTTAGATATTCACATACTTCTCAACACTATCAAGTCACCCTCCATAATGAATTCACAGGCATCCGCTTCCTGGATACCTGTTTGCCTTCCCAAGTTCTATCCTTCTGGATTTGTTAATGCTTATATCTCGTTTCTCCTCCGAGACACTTCATGTGGGAGCTTAAGTCCCCCATCTCCTTCCGCAACTTCTACTTCATTAACAAAGACAGAAATGGACGAGGTGCAGGAGCCAGACGTCAGTTTGATTTGTGTCAGCAGTACTAATGATTTTGAGCACGTTAAGAGTTGGTGTGAAACAGCAACGAAGGTGGAGCCCAACTCCGCTCGATTGTTAAACTTCTGACAGGAAAATAGAAACTCGCTGCTGATGGCTTGCTACGAGCGTTAACAAAAGCTGTGTTATCACAGCAATGTGTCTATACTGTAGCGGAGGTTGGTGTTCCTGGACTTCGACATTTCGTATATAAGTCTCGGTCTCAAGTCCAAATCACATTCCCGACTTTTGAAGATCCTTATAACGGGGTGAACGAAAAGCGCAGGTGAGAACTTCGAGATAAAATTTCTGTTCGATGCAATCTCATCTTTCAGACTAATCGCTCTATATCAAACATTACACGATTCAATCCATGCCAAATCTGGTCAGTCCCGATTATTGAAGCTCCAATATATTCGTACAGATACGGAGAGTGTGATGGGCTGGGTCCGTGTTTTATGATAACAGATCACCACTGCTAACCTCTAACTAGATAACCCAGCCCTTTGAATTATACATTGCTGTTTCCGCCCGCTTGCCCAAGAGTGCTGTGATCGGAGCTGCGAACGCAGTTGTCCGCTGGGTGAAGAAGGAAGAAGCGAGATTATTCCTACGAGATGCACCTATTTTCTAGTATTGAGAAAAGAGGGAGTACAATGGTATAAATGCAGTCATCGTTGATAATCTCATATGCTGGAGACTGTTTGAAAGCCACATCAGACAGGGAGGTGTCTAGAGCGATCGAGAGGCACCGGAAATGATATCTACTAGCTCTGGAGCTGCAAAAGTGCATCCTAATGCTGCTCTAAACTACCCTTGTCCTATTAGAAATTTGCCTGAAATCAACACATACATTGGACAGTGGAGAAACTGAAAAGAAAAATACTAGAATTTTTTCTATGAGATTTCTTGCCCATGTGATGAGTCTCACCAGACACGCATCCATACCTTTTGCAACTGCAGCTGCCACGACGACCATATCTTAGAGGAGGTCTCACCTTCCAGAACTTCTGTAGACATCCTGGCCACTCGCAAAGGCCTCGCAGAATTTGTGGCTAAATCTAGTGCCTACATCAGGTTAGGCTCATGCACCAGGCATGAATCAACCGTTGATGACAAACTCCTAGAAAGACTACCTCTGAGAAGGGATTCGAGGGCGAGTCGCCCATCACTCGTAGTCTTTCCTCTGTTGTAGTAACACCTTCGGAGGCATCTCTACCCCGTCCATCTATTAGTACTTCCCTGCTATCTATACGTTCCTGATGCTAGGCCTTGTAGACAGTGTTGAGTATTTCATATTGAATACATGTGACTCGTAGCTCCATGACGGTCTACGAGAAATGACGTTCAGCATATGATCGGATCACTATTTCTACATAACTATACTTATAATAACTCACTGGAAAGGTAGACGTAGGAAATACTATAGAATATAATTTATTCATCCTAAATCCTCTACTAAATAGTTGAGTATCCGAAGCCCACCATGAAGTTTAGACCTAGAGCACATCCCACTGCGTTGCATGGGTGCCTGCTTTTCAGAAAGAACCCTTCGCGTCTTCACACTTGTTGCGGAATAGATAAAAAAAAGAACGGGCCTAATCATGTGGACGCACTCCTACCCCAGCCATCTACCAGCGATCTTCCTCCACACCTTCCTGCTCTGGCCTTATCTCTTTTGTAGATACACCCCTAATGCCTGGGCCCGGTCCAGGCCCCGCGTCTTTGCAATCCAAAAAAAGCCTATCATGTGACTTCTAAATTTCTTTGCACTTGCATCATGCTAGTGGGCTTCGCTCCCCGTCTCGGCACTATCGCACCTAGACTCACACGCAATCTTGTCAGCAGAACTACTCTTCGTGAGGTGCCAAAGCCTCATGTTCTCCCTCCTGTTATCTCAGATAGAAAACCTTTGCAAATCAACACACCCCAAGAATTCCTGACTGCCATTGGTCGCTCATGCCATGAAAAATTAGAACCTGAATCCTGGGATGTTTTCTGGAAAAGCACCCGAAACGATTTGAAAAAATCTGGTCTGGGAGTTAAAGAAAGAAGGTACTACTCATGTCTTGTCGATCGGTTTTCGGGTGTTCTGACTTTTGGGTGACAACAGATATATCCTGTGGTGCATGGAAAAGTATCGCTCGGGGAATGATCCGCGGGAGTTTGCGTACGAACAGAAGCCGGAAAAGGTTATTCGAGGGTATGATATTCTTATATTTGAGCTGATTGATTTTGGTATGAGCGAGCACCTTCTGTTTACAGCTGGGGTCCCGCAGTTCAGGGAGGCAAACGGATACGTTCAAGGCGTTAATCCTATGAACACATTTATGAAAGAAGCGCCATTGATTTATTGCTTCAAAAGTTACAGGACGTGCGTAGATCAGATCACATGAAATAAGTAATGGGTTGATGTTACACTTGGTATGTAGAGATGTTGGAGGGGACGGAGATAACGGCATACAGACTGTAATCAAATCCTATTTCGCCTTGTATTGCCAACCGACACATGTCCCATTGGCGTTGTCCAGGTGTCTTTTGAGTGCATCCCGACGACTGAAAGTCCGCCTACAACCACCTATACGCTCTTGCCCCAGGAACTCGAACGATTTAGCACCTTTCGAGATATTGAATCTATGCGCATCCTCGAGAGGTACACCTTTACACCACCAGCCCTGAGATTCGTCACCTTCATCTGGTCGAGTATGGGTGCGGAGATGACGTTTGAAATCAGGAAGTCTTTTATTTACCTGCTTCCACCCACACTCAGGACAGACCAAGTTGAGATCGAAGCTATTGCAAGTTTCAATTGCTACGACAAAATTTGCTCGTTTGTTACGAGATAAGCGTTTCTGGGCATTTGATGAGGAGGATTTAGTCGTATTCCGGGGAGAAGGGCGGTGAGCAGGGAGACGAGATGATATACGCCGGCGTTTAGGGCCAGAAGAACGAGAGGTTGGAATGTAATCATCGTCGTCATGATCACTTTCACTACCTGCATCCTGATCTTTTCGGGAAATTCTACATTTCCGTGTCCTTTTTCGGCTAATCGGTAATTCCGGTTCCAAGGCTTCATGATCTGAAGTTGAGAGAGTGCCCAAAGAGATTGCCGATTGATGGGTGGTTGTACAACTAGGAGGTATGGGGTGTGAAATGGTATGTGATTCATTGGAGGATCTGCAAAAATATCAGATACAAGCTTTAAGAAATGCGTCAACGCTGATCTCATACCTGGTTCTTTCATGATCTTGCATCAAAGGTGGGGACAATGTCCCAGCAACTGATAATTCTGCTTTGACATGGTCTTGACCAATCGAAGGACTTCTACTCGAGTCCGAGGTATCGGAGGAGCTAAAGCCACAGGTTGCCGCAAGGATCATCTCAATAGAATGGTTATCTTCGGGGAATCCTTTCCCAAAGATGTTAGTGTATTGCGCTATGCGGGCATCGATGTCGTAGTCCAAGGCAGGGTAGAGTTGAAGTTGAAGAAGGTCGAGAGACTCGTATGAAACCATAGTGATGGATCAATCAAGTTGAAGAGGGTAGTTTCTTTCGATCTCATTTTCTGGTTTTATATAGTAGGTTGTTTCCAATGACAGAAGGCTTGGTGATTTTCGGACCAAAGAGCGTATAGCTCTGGAACCTATGACCCGCAAAGGTGCTACATACCCTTGTTTATTGTTGCCTCGTTGCCAACCAAATCCGGTAGGTGGTTGCCTCAGCCGGCATTGGTACATTTACGCGCCGACTCGGCAAGAAAAACGTCGTTATGGTACTTGCATTTGTTGGATACGTTAAATGACGAAATGCTTTATCGTCCTTAAAATCGCAATCAGGACCAAATCCTGCAATCATCATTTGTCCTTGAGTGGTCTTTGTTCGTAGACAATTTATCGTGGCAATTGGCAGTAGTGCTTTGTTCGGCTGATTGAGAACAACAATCAATTATAAGTTCAGCGATGACGCACTGTAGTGGTGATCCACAGGCGCCCTAAACCCTGTGACGGCGCCAGGTGAAAACAAGGAGGCAAATCTGCCCCGATAAGACATTTCCATATGGTTATGACCGTGACATACGTGCCTTCGTTGGGAGAACAAAGCTGGCTTCAGTGCATTTTAGAGACACGCGACACACCATTGATCAATCAGCGAGACGTATCGTGCAAATGAGTTCATGAGTGATGCATTTCTAAGGGGCACAGTGAAAATATAAGTATTATGAAGTAACTTCCTCATTCAATAAGACATATTCTCGGTTCGAGAGACCGAACTTGATCACTGAGAGGAAAGATAAGTCTTATCGCATGATTGGAACGCCAGCAACAACAAACCGTCTCCAGCCCTGAGCTCATAGAAGCGAGCTGCCGGTACCTTCTCGTCATTGACCAAGGTACCATTGGTTGACTCCAAATCTATGATAAATGGCCTAGAACAGCGTACTGTGAGGAAAGGCATTACTTTCAGACGATCATGATATTCACTTTACAACACCTTTCGATTCACCCTTCTCTTGGATGTATCGATCTTAGAAGGCCTTTAGATAGGTTACTCATAACTGATGCACAAGGCCTACACTGTATAGCAGCATGTTGTTTCGAGCAAGAGGGATGGTCCACAGCAATGTCAGAGACAAGCCGATCACGTCCAATCAGATATGCACTTTGCCGTTGGATATGAAGAAGTTCTAGTGAAGAATGAGATTTGGTTAGCGATTCAATTTGAGGCTTACCCATCTGTTCACTGCCTTTGAAAACATAAAGCCTCCAGCTCAAGGTAGGCTTTCGTGCTTCTGGGGGTTCATTGTATTTCAAAACAGTACTCGTCCCATCTGCTGCCTTCACAGTATTGGTTTCTGTGGCAAGTAGTCCAGATTGAGAAAAGTTAGGTTTGCCCTTCTCAAGCCTGGGAGAACGGGACCCAGAGGAAGACCGAGGCCTCAAGGAACGCTCTCTTGGCGAAGCCGACCGATGATAATCTCGCGGCAGTTGATTTTCATGTCTTCCTCCCCGTTCTCTGTCGTACCGTCCTCTATCTCTCGGTCGTTCCTTTTCTCTGTCATACCGTTCTCTATCTCTTCGTTGTTGCTTTTCTCTGTCATACTGACTCCTATCCCTCTGTTGTTCTTTTTCATACTGCCCCCTATCTCTCCGTCGTTCCTTTTCTCTGTCATACTGCCCCCTATCTCTCTGTCGTTCTTTTTCATACTGCCCCCTATCTCTCTGGCGTTCTTTTTCTCTGTCCATCAGGAGTCCAAAATACTGATACTTATTTTGTGGGATAAATCAATTGCGAACCAGTGGAGGGGTTACTAAGTCAAATTGATTTTGAAAATTAGTTAGGTTAAGGATCAAGGATCAGGTGATGACACCGCCTAACATTTGATTACATCTTCATGCTTTCACTAATTCCATTCCTACTGGCGTATTGATCTTCAGATCAGTTCTTGCTTATATATGCTGGTACCAGGCCAAGGACCTGTCCTCATCCTGAGTCAAATCTCTTTCAAGAATCCACGGCCTACGTTTTGCTGATGCAGAATAGTCTTATTTCCCCTTGGGATGGTCCTTTGAAGGACTTCTCATGCTCTGCAATTCATGTTCTCCCTCATTCAAATCACAAACCTTCTAAAGACAGTGCCGAATATACAGTCGAGAATAGTTCCTTCAACGCGCCAAGACCAGAATTGTCCCCATCGAGCATATTTTACAAACAAGGTCTAGGGGACCTTGCGTTTCCTGTGCTCTCTGCAGGGGCAGGTATCTTGGCGAGCGAGCGTCTGTCTCCACTGTCACCCAGAGAATCTACATCTGCAATTTCCAGCCTCTCAACTGCTTCAACCGAGCCCGGAATCAGCAAGAATACAGCCACCCCTCCCGAATCATCCATTTCAAATCTTTCGAAATCCAAAAAAAGCAGAGAAAGACCTCGTATCGAGCTTGCTCCCGGTCAGCCTCCGACCACTCAAGGGAGGCAAAGGGCCAGGGTTTATGTAGCTTGCCTGCAATGGTGAATAATCTGTCCCTCTTTTGATGAAATTGGCGTTGACACCGTTTCGGCATAAGTCGAACCAAAAAGATCCGTTGCGATGGTGCCAAACCCGTTTGTCACAATTGCGGCCTTCGAGCTAACAGGAACGAATGCAGTTATGATCCGGTGCCCAAGCGACGGGGACCAGATAAAACGCCCGGCGCTCGTCAACGAATGGCTCGAGAAGTAAGAAATCAATTGAATAACTCGTTTCTCGAAAATAGACGTCGGTGTCGGGCGCGAGGTGCTCTCCCAGGCAACCCAAGTACCACTAGTTATCATCATGACCCGCTTCCAACCACTTCTCTCCCATCAGACGAAACCGCGATTGACTCATCATACTTGCTTGCAATCCCACCTACAATTATAACTGACGTCGACTCCTTGTATGATATCTCTCAAAAAAATCAGCCTCAACCGCATCATGTTAGTCATGGAAGACCGTCCTATCTTAGTCCGATGAGTGCGTTCAACCTTTTTGATTTCCCCAAGGTGAGTGACCTATCCATGCTATAATGTTTGAATTGTTGACCGCTTCAAGTTTCCTCCGCATGATGGCAATTTGTCAAAATTTGGTACTTTTCCCTTTGGGTCCCTACAGCTCACAGGTTTCGACTATATCAGCGAGCTAGACGAAGATGAAAACAAGAGAGCGGAAGGCTTCCTAGAGATGGTTTCTCAACCACCCATGTCATTTGCCCGTGATATGTGGTGGGAGTCTCTGCTCTTCTTTTACATGTCATCCGACTCGGCGAGAGTTCCGTCTTTGTCGCCGGGTCAAAGGGAAATAGCCGCACAAGCCATTACGTCGGACCTTCGTTTTGTTTTCAAAGCTTCCAATTATTGGTTTTCGTTCTTTCACTTGCCGACATTTTTTGGAAATTTTTTTGAGCCTGCACGGAGGAAGGAAATGCAGCCTTCTTTGGTTCTTGCTCTCCTTGCAATGTCCACTTTTTGGCAGAGTTCGGAGGTAGGTATTGGTCATACGGGAAGGGAACGTGCATTGCGCTTCAGAGACGAAGCACAGAGCGCTCTAGAGGCCAGTGTCAACGCAGGATGGTTAGATGAAACACTTGCACAAGCGGCCTGGGTGAGTCCAGTTTCCGACAATAGTTTCGGAAGTTTACCGGTTGTATCGTCTAGTTACTTGCCCTTTTCGAAGTTTGTGCACATCCCTGGCATTCCTCTGAGCGTTGTGTCTCAGCTCTGGTCATGCTTGATTCTATCATTCGCACCCTATCGTTGACGCTTGTAGACGCCGATAACCCCGATGCAACAATGTTTCTTCCGGGTACTGTTCCAGTTGTTTCCCGAAATCAAGAGATATCTTGGTTTGGTTATCAGCCACTTCACGAATCTCAACCAATTCCACACCAAATAGATTCTTTTCAGACGTACTTCCCTTCTAACCAGCACCCCGTCACCGAGGTGGGTTGCTCGTGTAGGAGGCTCACGCTAGGGAAAAACTGGCCTTCTGCAAGTGAACATGCACCGATGTGGGCACTGACGCCTGCTTGGGACAATGCATGGTCTCACAGTGACATCCGCAAGGAGAGCATTCGTCGGCTATGTTGGAGTGCTATGGTTACCGCTGCCGGTCACATATCGTACACTACAGCCAATCGAATTCATGCTCCGAATTTGTTTATTGCCGACCCTGCCAATGTAAGTAGTCACTTTTCCCTTTGAATTTGACATTCACAAAGATCACAGTATGCCTTACTGTTCTCTGGTGAGTCAATCGCGAATTCACCTTCTTTGTCAACTTCGTCCAAGGATACTGTATGGGCGTTGCAAGACCAATGTTATTTGTTATGGCACGCCTGTATACGTATGAGAATGGACCTTACTGCCAGCGTCGCGATCAAGGCGCAGTTCGCCACAAAGGCTTGGCTTGAAGCGGATGCGCTTGAAGCAGCACTAAGCAAACACACCTGCGCAATCGAACGTGCTTCTATCTACCAAGCTCGGGAGTACATTTTCAAGTAAGCATGGTATTACTAATGACTATGGGCGTGAAATAACCAGTGCAGCATTCGTATGAGTATGTCGTATGAATTCCAGAGGTACATTCCTCTCGTCACCGCGTAAGAGTGATATGAAATTAGAGTTTGATATCCCCTAACAGTCTTTCCATAGAAACATCAACGGCTCGTTTCATCGGCACAAGGCTGAAGAATGGCGTAAGTCTCATTTATGCAGAGGCTCATGATTATAGCCGTTCACGCGATCGCAGTTCGACATCAAGCCACAGTGGCGGAGCGGTTTATGCAAGGCCTGCACCTGATCACCGGAAATGCCAATAACCTTCTCGCAAGACGTCCGTTCTTCGTGTTTTGGTTCATGGGCCAGATATCGAGATCTCTCACATTATGGGAATGCGATAATTCTTTATTGATCGCGCTTGATGTCTGCAAAGCGCTTCTGCCTGCAATTGACTAGTAGGCGTTGACTCTGTCTTCGGGAGCGACTCACATTGACATGACGAAATTTAGTCTCTCAGCACTTTGGCCTTGTCCAGGTAACTTGATGCTGTCACCTTATTCGCAGCTAATGGGCTTCGTGTAACAGAACAACGTCATCGATACAACGTACTCCGCAAACGACTCACCAACGCTTGTAGTTTCGCAGGTGTTAGTCTACCCCCTCTCCCTAATTTCTCTCTGCCCACTCCGTCATCTCGCGAAAGTTTGATGTGATTAACCTTTGACCCCGAAAGTCATTTTGCAGTATCTATCTTCCTGTGCGATTCCAATCCTGTACTTGAGTTGTATAATATTCTTATCGGATTTCTGTTTAAGTAGTCGATTTTTTTGTCTTTATGCTGCGTGGTTCAGGTGTTGCCAAAACAGGAAGCATGAGTCCACTCCGAGGTCTGCTATAAATTAACACCATTCTGACTTGGCTCTGAAGACTATCTGCTGCAGTTGTCTTGTTTCTCTTACCTATTGCTCATACATCCCCTCCATGGACTCGGGGGAGTTGCCATATATTGCTGCACCAAGTTTATATCACACATCACCACCACTGTCTATATCCCTTTCTTCCAGCATGAACCTAAAACGCAGGGCGCAATCGCCATTAGAAGAACCGTCAGACGAAGGCAGTCGAAAGAGGCTCAAGGAAGATATCAGGGACCAGCAGAACAAGCAAGGTCTTCCACAGGCTTCTTGGCTCATCGAGGCAATTGAAGAGGAACTTCAGTGTGGTTGCTGTTCTGCCCTCGTCTACAAACCTGTCCTTGTGATGCCATGTCAGCATTTCTTTTGTGGAAGGTGGGTCCGCCCCTTTCATGGCAAGATTGAATATGTGAAATTCCTTTCAGCTGCTGCGTCCTTTGGATTCGTGTGAGTATTGTGTCTACTTTGCATGCCCAGACCATCTTCCCAGCCCTCGTCAATTGAATGAATCACGTCATGTTGACTTGCCGGAACTTCTCCAGTAAGAATATTGACTCAATTCGCTACAGAACAATGGTACAAATTGTCCATCATGTCGGAGTGTATCAACGATCGTCACACCCTTTCGTGCTTTGCAGGGGACGATCGACGCTTTCCTACGTGCTGCGCCACACAAGGCTCGAAGCGAACGGGAATGCCAGCAAGCTGATGAGATATATTCAGGCAGCAATTTGCGCGTTAGTTCTTCCAACTTGAACAATAGTTCTCATGTTCATTGTATCCTAGTTACCGGCTCCCCGGGAGCCGTCACCAGAGCCTAATATCCTCCCTGATACTGAATTTTTCCAGCCATGTCCCCACTGTTCACGGGGAAATCCCTTTGGCTGGGTTTGTCCGCAACCCATTCCTGACCCTCACCTTGACCCTGATCATGCCTTGCCGCTTGACGATGGTTTACCACCCGGTCATGGATATTGTGGAAACTGGTAAGAAAAATGTTTATGCTTTTTTCATATCATGGTTGGTTTCATGAGGAATCTAGCGAAATCATGTTAGCTCTTCAAGCACCCTCAACGACGAAATGTGACATGTGTCTGGTGTCCTTCTGCGGCATCAACGTCCAAGGCCGCTGTACTGCTGTACCCCTTCTTGCTCAACAGCCGCATGACCTGGGAAAACTGGATGATTTAATTGAAAGCCCTCGCTTCTTTGAATGCTTCGATGAAAACACCGTTGAAGTCAATTATCTGATTGATTACATGACCGCTCAGAGTTTGACGCCAAAGCACATCTATCATGAGGCATGTGCCAGCTTGTTCATGGAATTAGACATTGAACTCTAATTGTCATTTGTGCAGATTGCGACATATCTCCAGTCTCAGCCCACGGGATTTCGGCAGCTTTCCGAGGCTTTTGGCACTCTTCATAGAATTGCCGCACTACGGGGGCCAAATTCAGGTTCCCGTACTCTGATCTGTCGTTTATGTGCCGCAGAAGTGTTTTTCTGGGGTCTCAGGGACTGGTGGATTCGAGAACGACAGAAGGGGTTCCTAGAGCCTGACATTACTGGCCGTCCGGACTGTCCAGGTGGCGATGCTTGTGTTCACCAGAAAGATCCTGGTGCGATGCTCCATTTGTATTGAGAAGTGACAATCATTGATACTTGGTTTTCAAACAGGTCATGCTCGTGAATGTGAGTTCGACGGACAGTGCATTTACGGTAATACTGATACATTTCCTCCCCCCAACAACCAGATAACCACATCATTGCCCCGGCGGCGGCGGACCCAACAATCAATACTCTTCCACAACCACCGCCGCCAAGTGCTTCCTCTGTTATTCCTGAAACAGCAAATCTCCCCTTTATGGTGGATGTACATGACGATCCTCGCATGTCATCTCCTACCACTTCAGATTTTCGTGATGCTGCAGATGATTTCTTGTGACCAGTTGATCCCGGTTATGATTATATGCAGAGCATATATAATCCAGTAAATACAACAAGAACGACTGATATGGTACGCAAGTACAAATGCCAAAAAAAGACAAAAAAATAACGAAGAAGTCTGTTACTCTATTTGTTCCTTGAAAAAATAAACACAGTTACATTCCCCTCCTGATGTGGCTAGGAGCGACTGAATTTGAAGGTCTGACTCTGGTCGGGCTTGGACTGAAGCCAAAGCGATCTCGAGTCCTTTGATCCAACTTTGACTGTTGACTATCTGATTTGGTAGGGCTCGCCGGTGATTGACTTTTGGGTTTAGACGGCGAAGATACAAATTTTTTAGTCGGTAAGGGTAATCTAGATCGAGACGTAGAGGAAAGGGAAGGATAAGAAGAAGATTGATTCTCCCTTTCTGAGGGTCTGGAGCGTGTAGGACTAAGTTGCCGTAAATCCGATGTTTGTTTGGTCCAGTGAATCGCCTCTTCTCCATTCGACACCAAAGCAAATTCGTCATCAATGTCGCTCGCATCACGACTCTGATGTTCATGATGAACTTTTGGCATCGCCTTCAAGCCGTTCCGTGATGGACTAGTAGGTGTCTGCAAGTCATTGCTTGAAGAACTAGAGGAACTCAGGTTCGGCGTGTGTTTCGATTGTTTGACAGCTGTCCTGCCAGTATCGGCAGTGAAGATGCTTGCCTGCGAAGGACGATGGCGGATGGAGGTCATGACCGGTTCAGAATGATCTGATAGCTTAGGGCTCTTCAGAATGCCACTACGTGCGCCATGTGACACCGACCACTGCTTGGAAGGTGTTGGTGCTGATCGAGTCGTGAGATTGATCTTATGCAGAGTTCCAGGAACAGCTGGGAAGGAAGAGAGAAAGTCCCACTCGTTCGAACCTCTAGGTGAATCACTTCGACGATACGCTCTCCTCGCGCTCTCAGTCATATGTTTCGTTCGACTTGATGCTATCGGCATACAGGTTGGCTGAGGCTGGGCTTGCGAAAGCGCGGACCCAGAAGAACGCTGAGATTCGGAACAATTTGCACAGCTTTTACGGGACTGAGTATACTCCGCAGGAAGGAAGCCACCCTCTCGAGAGGCTAAAATTGAAAACTCAGACAATGTAGAATAATTATGTATTTTACCCACCAAATAGCATGCCACTGACTGGACCACCAATTGATTTCCAACGTGTGTCCGATGTTCCTCGAGGTCGTGACGAGCGACCATTATCGCCATGGAAATCATCACTCTTTCCGTTGGTTCCTCCAGAATGTCGATCATGCCCATTTTCCCTGTCATGACGTGAAGGCTTTGAAGGCTTTTTCTGGGTGTATGACTGCAGTGAAAACTGTGAGAAAAATAGAGGGGAAAACTAATTGACATGCCATAACGGTCTTGAGAGCTCTGGTACATAACTCAGTCTCGAATGGCTGGAAATGAAAAACAAAAAACAAACCTGATCTGCAAACCCCGACAACCACATAGAGTCGCTACCTCGTACACAGCAACAGAGTTCGAGTTTGATAAAGCAAGGTGCATCGCGTGTGTTACAAGTGAAACGAGATGATTTAGTTGATAGGTCGCGCCAAGTACGAGTAACTGGCTGAGCACAGCAGGGGCGTGCTGAAGCGGAGTTATCAAGGCCGTGGTATAGAAATACTGCAGTAATGCCATCGTAACTGGCCAGGGCTCTGATAGGAACAAGACACGAGGAGTCAAACGGGGATCAAGCTGATTTTCCTCCATGCTTGCAGTGCCTGGAAGTACAGGAAGATTAACATGCATATCAGAAGTGGGCAAACGGTTTGATGCTGCTTGCGCTCTGTGCAGCATTCGTATTCGTTGGAGTTTGAACCAGGGCCAACGATCTTCCAATATTTTACGTGAACACGAAATCCTTCTATTATCATCACAGACGATCTCAAAATCTGCCAGCGCCTGCTCCTCCAGAACAGCAAGTCCGAGCTCCTGCATGGAGATATCAATCCTGAGCGAAGGCGGTTGATAGATGCCAAAGGCTTCAAGGTCAGTAACCGCAACGTGATCCCAACTCAATAACCGGCGGTTGTAATCATCAACTAGGTTTCCTTTGCGATTGCCAAAAGTATAAAATTTGTTGCCCTCTGCCCATAGGCAACCTCTAAACCAAGAACCAGATTCGATTGCCTTTCCTGGATCGATGCGGGACCAGACCATTGAAACAAGATCCAACACCCAGATAGAGAACGACTGGTAGCTGTGAGCCAGGTATGTCCCAGCAATGATCAAATGTGTACCAAGAACAGCGCCCGTGGGAAAGCGAAGACCTGGTGGAAGTGTTGAGCCCGTCATCCGCTCTGAACGATCATTGACAGTGAAGTCGGTGCCTGGTAAGGGAGAGAAAACCTCTAGTTCTCGCTTTACGTCAGTAAACTGCGTACGGATCCCCCTATGAGCGACGTGGAGTAGAGATTCGGTACAAAAATAACTCACATTATAGTTGCTATAGAGGAAGATGTCGCTTGGATGTTCATCAGTTGGTTGAGTAGTGTAGGGTAAATGTGTGAGAGTGTTGGAAGGTGTGACCTCTGCTAGTGGTGTAGACTTATCCATCTGAAACCGGGTACCCGACGGACCTAAGGTATCAGATGACTGGGCTTCGTCTTGAGGAATGCGAACTGTATATGCCGAAGAGACCGCTACACTACGATATGTACCGCAATGACGTGGATAATCTCGTTTCTGCACCCATGTTTTGAGCACAAGATCATATACACAGACGTCGTCAAGCCATGTGTTGAAGAAATCCTGGCCCCCAATGACAAAGAGACGATTGGCGGTGATGGATGACAGGTGTGCATATCGAGCTCCGGGTACATTGGGATCGTCAGGCAAGAGTTTGAGAGGCTCTTCAGGCAGCCAGTGTCGGGATTCAAGATCGAATAAGCGGACATCGTTTAGGACGCACAGGTCGTCGGGATTTAGGGAGTCGGGTTGATTGCTCATGCCGCCAAAGAGGACGAGATGGTTGTTCCCTGTGACGGAATTTAGTAGCCAGTTGGCACAATATCTGGCCGCGCTTACAGCTATCTGTGCTATGAAAATAGCGAGGCCGGGGGATGTCATCTTCTGGAAAAGTTGGAATGTACTCCCATTCGAAAGTTTCCAAGTTGAACATATATAAGTCGGATGTCATTCGGCGTTGTGTGACGAGACGTCCTCCCTGGAAATATGTGAGACAAAACATTGTCGCGGTACAAAGAGCTACTTACAAAGAGATACATTTTGGAGCCGACGACGGTGGTAGAGGCGCCCTGTTGGAGTGAGATATGTGCTATGTGTAAGACGGAGAGCGAGAAGAGCGACGTACCACCAGCTTTGGGGGAACATCTCCGAGGGTTCTGCGGCATAGGGTGGTCAGGTCGTAGATAGAGTGAAGCATTGCTGGGACATATGGGAGCAAGTTGGAAGTGGCCACAAAGGACCCAAACAATTGAGAAATTTGATCCGGAGAGTAATATCCCGGAGCTCCGGCCGGAGGTGTGATCCATTAGTTGGCCCAGGAACAGCACCTGGATGGCGGGCCGAATCTTGAGATATCTCAGCATGGACGCTGTTATCGCATCGTCTCCAGAAAAAATAAAGGTCCTCCCTCACAACCAGTACAACACACCAGACCATATCTCCCCCTCAACGGCCCATCCATCTCCCATCGACCAGTTCCGCACATGGTTCAAGTACGCTGTCGACCACGGCGTCCAGGAACCAGAGGCCATGTCCCTATCCACCGCTACTCTGGACGGGATTCCGTCTGCACGTATTGTCCTCTTCAAACAGGCAGACACGCGTGGTTTCGTCTTCTACACCAACTATACCTCTCGAAAATCTACCGAGCTCTTGGCTAATCCCCACGCTGCCCTTGTCTTCTATTGGCGAGAAATTCACAGGTCCATTCGCATAGTGGGCTCAGTGGAAAAGCTCTCACCGGAAGAAGGCAACGAATACTTCCAAAGCCGTCCTCTGGGAAGTAAATTGGGTGCATGGGCAAGCAAACAGAGCACCGTGATCGACGAGCATACTCTTCAGCATCGCATGGAAAAGGTGCAGAGTAAGTTTGGAATCAGAGAAGGCGACAACGAAGGCAATGTGCCTACTCCCGATTTTTGGGGAGGGTGGAGAGTGATCCCAGAGTGAGTCATTTACCTTTCAATTTGCCTTTTTTTTCACACACTTGACCACAGGGAAGTTGAGTTCTGGTCGGGAAAGCCTTCGCGTCTGCATGACCGAGTAAGATATCTTCGAGTTCAAGGCTCTTCACAGTGGAGGATTGAAAGGCTATCACCATGACATCATCAATCAGTGACTGAAAATACTACGAATCTATTCTCCAGGTTGCTTGACAATGACATCGCTGTTGTGTTTAACTCAGCGTCAGACCGCGAGCCGACTGCCAGCAAACTTTCGACCATTTCTGCAGCAACGCCTTAGCCTCTTCCTCATTACCTTTGACCCATTCTTTAAGAGCCTCTCCTTGCAATGCCCGACCGAACGAGAAGGTCAAACAAGGCAGTCGCGTAAAAGGCGATAGTGCTTGAGAACTGTTTACAAGGGCATTAACTGCCGTGAGATAGCACGTCGCGAGGGCAGGAGCTAGTCCGCCTAGACGCCATGAGCTTAACACGGACGTCTTATGAAATGTTATTTTGAACCTACCAGAGAGGAACGCAACCCCAGGAACCGATGTCGGGACGGCACGAGCAACGACAGTCGCAGTAGCAAGAGCAATATCTTCGGGCTTGTATTTGTCTCTATCAGCGTACTTTAGACCAGGTAAGGGGAATGAAGGTTTGATAATAGATCCTGTAGAAGACAAGTCAAGATACATTCTGGCTTCAACAACTGCGCTGACCTTCCAAGAGTACGTTGTATGCCTTTAAACGACCATAGATCAACTGAATCGCCTGTTCGTGAACCTCAACGCTTCTCGCCAAATCCGCATCCTCGGAAAACTCAACATCAGGCTCCACAATCGGAACCAATCCTGCCTCTTGGCTGATCGCTGCATATTGTCCTAGAGTGTCAGCTAGCAGCTCGAGAGAAGATTGAGTAGGTAGCCCTCGTTCCTTAGATGTACAAGCAATGGGCACACGCCACTTGGAAAATCGAGCACCAGCAGCACGGGCAGCTTGGAGGCGACCCAGCAAACCGTCCAAACCTTCGACAGTAAATTCTGAAGGTGAGTTAGGAACTGGCATAAGTTCACCGTTAGCTCGGACGCCGGGAATCACGCTTTTGGCTATGAGAATAGGAGCGAGCCCGAAGTCGATCAAAGTCTCTTGGTAAAGAATGACACCGGAAATATATTCTAAGACATATCATGAATTCATATGAGCATGCCTTCATGTTATCGGGCACTTACCGCCAGGAATAGCATTATATGCACATTCTCTCCACTTTTTTCTTCTCTCCTTATTCTCAGCTTCGGTCCACACTCTTTCCTCGTGATCGTTCACTTGAACACCATCAAAAGCTGCCTGGATAACATCAGGGGATTCATCCGTGGCATAGATACCCTTCCCACGAGGATCGACAAGAGCTTGAGCAGTGGTTATCAAGTCATGAGCAATATGGGGAGACCAGTAAGGCTGTAAGAAGACATTCGAAGGAGGTGGACAGGGAACTCGTTCGGAAGTCAGATCTAGTACTGCAAACAAGTTGTGTGGAATGGTTTCAACGTTGAATTCTGGCATATCTCTTGTCTATCTCTTGTCTGTGGTAATGAAAAATCAGATCATTCGCTGGGAAGCCTGGTGCCCACGGTGACGTTGGATAATTATAGGACTGCTGACTGTTGGTCGAATCTCCTGCCCGAGAAGAGATTGTACGGACGACCAAAGCAAGGTAGTTCTCATTTTAATATATCTCAATGGAGCAGTTTGAGTCTGAGGTACACGCCGGTACACAAGTCTGGGCTAGGGATGAGAAAAAAAACATACACGAAATCTGTTTGTCTATGTTTTGTGCACCTCCTTTCTATATGCTTTCACGAAATACTTGGAGGCTCTTACAACGACACAGCAGACAGAAAATAGGCACTGGCGCGCGCTTCAAAGGCACGAACACCAAACAAGAATGTCCACAAGATGAGGCAATTGATTTTCGGCCTCCTTGGATGTATGTTGGCTCTCGTTTCATGACTTTGATCATGATACCTGGTGCGTTTGTCTGTCCTTCTGCAGTAGGAATGTGGTGTCGGTGTACATATATGCCTAGGTATTGTCTTTTATTCTATATTTTTCTATGACTTTGGAGACAGAGATCATGTGTTTCAACCCGTGCGTGTATATTTTTCGAATCGCAACTTGATTCTTCTTGAATGTTTATATTTCTTGCCACTCATTTGTTAGGCGAGGCGATGGGCACTGAAACAGAAGGCTGCGTTTCTGACACTCTCACCGGATGAGGAACAGATCCTGAGTGGCAATAAGTCCAAACAGAAGGAAACATCGTGATATGTTTCAGTTGTGTTAATTTCGTGATAGTTTGAACCTCTGGCATCCATATTCACGCCCGTCTTTGCGATGGAGGTACGAGTGGGATGAACTCTTTTTTTGGCAACGAGAGAGAGAGAGAGAGAGAGAGAGAAATTGTTCGGCGGTGCAGATTCATTGCATGAATTAGAACAAAAGTCATGCCTTGGTATGGGTTGTATCTAGATGGCATCATTCTTGAGGATCATCATTTTCGGAAAAGTGGACCGTACTCAGTCATAGCTTTATACATCGCATTGAGAAACAAATCAGTGAACTTGGGGATTCTAGTATTCGTTCTTTAGTCCAGCTTACGATAAGCCTCATCGCGTCGAAAAAAAAACCCAGATGAATGTTGCTGATCGCAACAATAATGAAAAAACAAACATTCACGTGACTACGTCTATTTTGAACATCAATAGCCTAGGCGCTTTGTGTGTCCGTGCTGTGAGATGGTCTTCAAAATTCCAAAGGATGTCTCTCGTCCGCCTCTCATTACTCCTTCAGCCTCTCCTCCACCTCGTGTACCTCCCTCCAGGATCAATGTTGCCTCCCCCTCTAAACGCCAGTACCCATCTTCAGTTTCACGTTCCTCTAGTCTACACCGTTCGGTCGGCGCATCAGACTCTGATGTAGATATACAGATGGAACGCGAGGCGTCGCGGGCACGTCTTCTTGACACTTGGTCTCAGCTTGCGGAGCGTTACTCTCGTCCCTTGGACGAAGATGACATCGTGGATATTCGAACAGGAGAAATTGTCAAAGATAATGGATTTTGGAGGGCAACTCGTCGATTTGGGTTTGGGGAAGTCCTCGCTCCAGAATACCAGGAAGAAACTACGACAGGCGAATCGGGAGATGAGGATGGAGCTGACGAGCTCGATGCATTTACCGAGGAACATGATTACCTGGAGGATGTGTTCCTCGCAAGAGGATTACAACGACCACCGCAAAAATCTTCCAACGTGGATTTTGAATATGACTATGACTTGAAAGAGTTTCTTGAGGCAGAGGAACGAAGGAAAGAGAAATATGGGAGTGACTTGGAGGAGGAGGATATTTGTGGCGTAGTCGAGAAAAGGCCGGGTTCCCACTATCCTCCTGAGACTCACGGTATGCATGAGGACGATGTTGAAGAATACGAGGAATCTGAGGGCGAAGAGGACGAAACTGGTATTGCTCAGAATTTGGCTGGTACCAGTTCAACTGTGTGTCCAGGGAATTCTGAGTCTGACGACGAACTCAATTATTGGGCACCAACAGAAGCCAGTGAAGTCGGTATTGCACGAGATGAGGTCCCAGAGTCTCGATCTGCGGATGAACATTCCGATTCAGACTCAGAAGTAGAAGTAGTGGAACTGTTTGTTGAAAAGTCGCTATCTGACAAACAACCAACCCAAGTTTTACAGCTGCACACTCCCCCTCGTTCATATTCTTCTGCAGACCAGCTCACTACCGGCTGCATTGAAGTGCCTTTACCTCATTCACTCTCAACTCCTACTCGACCCGGTAATCGTTCACACACTAAACGAGACAGGAATTATTCTGTCTCTCCACAATGGTCTCACACATATCACCCCAAGCTCAGGTCTCCGATATCAAGTCGGCGAGCGAAAACTCCACCTGATGTTCTTGAACTTACCGACGATGAGGAAGAGAATTCTGAACCAAAGTCAAATCGCGCGGCATCTCTAACTTCACCTCTACCCACATCACTCCTTCCTACTATTGTATCTCCGATACAACGTCCTCGTAGCAGCAAACGACGCTTGATACCGGAAGTCTTAATCACCACATTACCCCCTCATATGAAGCTGAGTCAGGATAAAGGCGACAGTTCTGGACCTAAATCTAACCTCAGTCCTTCACGAAGACCAAGCAATCCGTCCATAAGTTCGGGTACACTTTTGGGAAATGTGACCCCAAAGAAATCACCAAAGAAGCTTACGCCCGTTGAAGCTCCGCCTCGGTTGCTGCCATGTGTAGTCCACAAGGCTCAGGTTATCAATCGGAAACGGAGGAGGTCATCTACCCATGACAATAGCCGGCTTTTGTCAGTCTGCGAGAAATCTTCAAAAGAAGTGATCAGGTCAAAAACAACCGCAGGTGAAACTAAGAGGTCTATAGCTGATCTCGTTTCTCAATATTTCCCAGAACGAGCAGATAGTGATCGCAGTCGGGATCCACAACGATTTCGATCAAAATCAAAGTCGGCCATTTCAGCTGAAAATGTCGATGTTTCTAGTTCCGACGAAGACATGAATTACCAACGACACCATTCTACTTGGCGCCATGCTTCTGTCTCGACTGCAACACAAAATGACTACTCAACACTTTCTTATCATCTTGGGCCGTATCCTGCTGTTGCTGATCCAAGGGCTCAGCAAATCATTAACTCGGCAATGCAACAACTTGTGGCGTTACTTACTGGACCAATGGCTGCACCCGCTTGTCCGTATACCCCTATACGTCATAAACATCCATCTGCTGGGTCGAGCTTCGTGCAATTAACACCGGACCACCCACATCCCTATCCGTTCAGCTTTGACCCATCGTTCTCAAAAGCAACTCTACCTCCAAGTTCGCCTGAACTACCCTCATCTCCAATTAGGCCACGAGAAAGAAGAAACTCTCCTACTTCCAGGAGTCATTCGAGGCGTAGACACGTTTCTTTCTTTGTTGATGACAAAGACGAAAACAACTCTAAAAATGATTCTGAATTTATCATGTCGGCGTCTCTTGATCAAAAGAACAAACAACATCGAGGACGAAGGAATCAATCCGTCTGCCCACAAAAGAGTAGCAGTAAAGCGAAAGGAAAGCAGAAGGCTATCGAGAGATCTGTCTCTCCCTTTAGATTAGAACATGACGGAGATGAAGATATCGAAGACAAGGGAAGAACCAAGGTAAAGCCTGGTCGTGCTCGAAAATCTGTTCTGGGATACCATTCACCGACTGACGCTTCTGCTTCGTCGTCTCGTCTACACTCTATGCCTAAACACCTGTCAAAAGAACGAGGGAAATGATTTCAGATGAGTAGAATTAGTATCTAGTAATATGTATGTCTGTACTTGTAATCTGCATTTATATACCGCAACAAGGAAACAGGTGCTAAGACGTGGTCCTGGCCATTAGGCCAAGGATCAACGGGATAGAGTTACGTACAAATGCCCAGAAGTATGTGTGTATGTGCCTGGTAGATGGATGAGGTTTACGTTTGGGCATGACATTGCCACAATTGGCGGGTGGCGGTTGATAGAAAGAAAAGGAAAACAAGGGAAGCCTCAGCATCCGGGTCTCCCATGCGATCAGACGGGTCCAGCCTCCATCCCGGCGCGCCACGGAAATTCATCGGTTGGTGGTGCGACGAGGCGAGGTCGACTTGTTGAAGGGAAGCGAATGCAAGAGCTCGGGGCTCTCCGTACGGAACTTAACCCCAAGAAACCGTGGGAAAAACTAGACCACATCCTGGACTTTAACGGCTCGTAAATCCAGCGAAGAAATCATAATGCCACCTGCACGTCAAGACTTCAATGCCAAGGCCAGACGATCAACAGCAGGAACAAGGAAAAAGGGCAAGATGAAGAGGCGCAAATCTGAGAAGCCATCAGAAGATGTTAATCCAAACGCTGAAGTCATCATTCCAAAAAATGAAAAAGAGGGAGAATCAGCCAAACGTGAGCGAATGAGGGAGGTTCGTTAGTCTTGTATTAAGGAGTTGATTACGGAAGTTAAGAAAAATTCTTCGTTCAGCTTCGCGCTCAATCAGATAATTGGAGTAGAAAGAAGAAAAAGCGCCTAGAGAAATACATTGTCAGCTACATCTGTTTCCTTTGCTCGAGAGTTTTCACTCATCACAAATTAGGATAAAAAACTGAAAAAAGAAGAGCGGGCTCTTATTCTTGAAAAATTGGCGTACGTCATTTCTCTGAGTGTAACAAGAATAAGTTAACAGATAACAGAAAATCTCAGAACGGGGTTGCTTCTACTTTGCTCCAGTCTTCCTCCACCCTGGGCACTGGGAAGGTATTAACCCACAGTGAACGGTTAGAAAAAGAGGAAAATATACAAGTCAGACATGCGATGCAAGGTCGTGTCGGGAAGCGGAAACGTCGTGCTGACATCATGGATCCAATGGATGTTGCTGACAGCTCAGAAGACGAGGATGAAGATGAAGATGATGAGGTGAATAGGTCGGATGAGCAGTCTATTCCCGAACCTCAGATGTCAATACCCTCTACAGAAGATAGGCAGATGGATTTGAGGGATGTGCAGCCGGTATCTGTGGCAAATGTGCCAGTGGTAGTTGGAAGTGCTCTGCGGAAGAACAGGGACGGTACTGCTGCCGCTCCTATTATCAGGGGCAAATCAAAAAAGGTAGTTTTTCAGCGACAACTGAATAGCCGAGATTCTTACTCTAGTTATAGACCAAACCTGGAGTAGGGAAATGGAAAACCTCACACCTCCATCCGCCACCTCGCAATGACACTGATTCATCTTTCGACAGTTCAGATTCAGCATATGATTCTGTTTCAGGGGCCGAGGAAGAGGATGACCAAGACACCTTCGTGAAAGGAAATAAAGAGAAAGCTACCAGTCAAGAATTTTCTAATGACGGCGGCAGCGAAGGTGATCAAGGACATCCTCCCAAGTCTCAAAAGCCAGGGTTCAAAGAATGGGCAACCAAACAGTTGTCTCTTGCTAAAGATTATATCGCAGATCCTGCGCACAAAAACGAACCTTTACCCCTGATCAACGCACCCTCCGATCGACCGTACAAACGGCGTAAGCTTGACGAAACAATGCGTGGACCAACAGGTGGAGACTTCACCCTTCCTTCAACAGCTTTTGCTTTGGAGGTCCTGAAAAACGGGAAAAGATCCTTCGTGAAAACAATCGTCATCGACCGCCCACAAGATGTCGAGGAGGCTCGTCTCCTGCTCCCGATTGTGAGCGAAGAGCAGCCTATCATGGAAGCGATTATGTTCAACCCTGTGGTTATAATTTGCGGTGAAACAGGTAGTGGGAAAACCACACAAGTGCCTCAGTTCCTGTATGAAGCTGGCTTCGGAAACCCTGATAGCGGTTAGTAGATGAGTGTAACGTTCACCCAGCATGTGCTAAATGACCACAGAAAATCCTGGCATGATTGGGATCACACAACCTCGCAGGGTGGCAGCGATTTCAGTGGCCAACCGAGTTGCGCACGAACTGTCCTTGACCACTTCTCAAGTGTCGTATCAAATACGTTATGATGCCACAGTCTCGCCTTCAACATCGATCAAATTCATGACCGATGGTGTACTTCTGCGGGAATTAGCGTCCGACTTCCTCTTGAGCAAGTACTCCGTTATAATAATTGATGAAGTACATGAACGAAGTATCAACACCGACATTCTTATTGGTGTCCTGAGTCGAATTATCAAGCTGCGCGAGGAACTGTGGAAAGAGGGCAAGGAAGGGGCAAAGGTTCGCTAGACTCCTATAATTTTTCATCCTCGATTCATCCCTGGTTGCCTAGCCGCTTCGTTTAATCATCATGTCTGCAACACTTCGTGTAAGTGACTTTGCAGAAAATAAGAATTTATTCTTCGTCGCCCCCCCGGTCATCAATGTCACTGCACGTCAACATCCTGTTGCAGTTCACTTCAGTCGGCGCACGTCTTCCAATTATATAGCTGAAGCAATCAAGAAAGCCTCTAAAATTCACGCTCGCCTACCTCCTGGAGGAATTTTGATTTTCCTCACTGGTCAAAATGAGATCACTGGTGTTTGTAGACGTCTAGAGGAGCGATTTGGGCGAAGGGCGCTCCAGCAAAGAAACGACCAGCGCGAAAGCCAAAGAGCTCAAGTTGAACAATTTTCTCGCAAAGATCGTCCAGAAGCTGAGAAATCGATCATCAATCTAGCTCAAGGTAATCATGTTCTGCTAGTATGCACTGATCCTGATTCTAATTCAATGGCTAGTTGATATGGAGGCTGACGATGTTGACTTCGACGTCGAGAACAAAGCTCCTCTCGATTCAGATTTTGATGGAGATGTTGAGGATGGAAATGTTGAGGAACTGGACAGTGATTTTGACAATGACATTAACAATGAGCTTGGGATAGACACCGAAGAGACCGAAGGTAATGCAATCGTGAGTTAACTGACTGCAAGCTCTGATCATTTTCCTTCAGTTCCAATGCATATCGTTCCTCTGTATTCCTTACTTTCGAGTGAAAAACAGATGGAAGTATTTAGGCCCCCACCTCTCGATGCACGACTGGTAGTTGTAGCAACAAACGTTGCTGAGACGTCGTTGACAATACCCGGAATCAAATATGTGATTGACTGTGGGAGAGTTAAAGAGGTAAAGTAAGAATGGAGCAAGAAGGATAACCGCTCACAAATATTATTAGCGAAGGTACGATGTGGCAAGCGGAATTCAAGCATTCCAAATCAGTTGGATTTCCAAAGCTTCTGCCGCTCAAAGAGCTGGTCGTGCCGGCCGAACTGGCCCCGGCCACTGTTATCGGCTTTATTCTTCTGCTTTATTTGAAGATCATTTCCAGCAATTTGGTCCACCTGAAATTATGCGTGCTCCGATTGAAGGAGTTGTTTTACAAATGAAAACTATGCACATAGACGCAGTTACCAACTTTCCTTTTCCAACACCTCCAGATCGTTTTGCGCTGCGACAAGCAGAGAGGGTACTAATACATCTCGGGGCTCTGACAAAACCAGAACCTCATACATATAATAACTGTGAACCAGGAAGCAGTCAGGTTACTGATCTTGGTAGGACCATGGCTTTGTTCCCACTTTCTCCGCGTTTTTCGCGCATGCTAGCTGCTGGTCAACAGCATCAATGTTTGCCATATGTCATTGTCGCGGTCTCTGCCATGTCTGTTGGGGATCCTTTTCTATACGAAGAGGTCGTCGAATCGAATGATAACGCAGAAGAATCTACGGAGGAAGATTTGTCCCATTTAACCAGTGAAGCTGCGAAAGCCAAAGAAAAGCGGCGACTGCTCAGGAAATCATATTTCGAAAACCAACACGTAAGATTAAAGTCTCCACTTTTAACCCCAGACTAAGCGCTGCTCTAGAAACACGCATCTCTCGGGGATTTCACAAGTGACATCCTGAAAACACTTTCCGTTGTTGGTGCTTATGAGTACCATGGCGGAGGTGTTGAATTCTGTTCTCGTCACTTTGTGAGACCCAAGGTGTGTATGATCAGTTGTCTCGACCTGTAGCACTGTAATAAGGAGTTGAAAGGCTATGGAAGAAATACACAAGCTACGGGCACAAATTATCAACATCATACGTCTGTACTTTCCAGAGGCCGACGTCCCATTTTCTGCAAAGTTAGTTCCTCCGAGTAAGAACCAGGTCAGTCCTGTGCAGCGACTAAATGTTGAACTCATAATAATGATTGCTACTCAGATAAAGATTCTAAAGCAACTTGTGACTGCGGCATCTATAGATCAGGTCGCTGCTCGAAAAGACCTTGTTGAATCCAATCATTCTAGTGGAGCTCAGCATAGCAATAGTCGCGGTGTTCCTTATCGGGCAATGGGAATCTCAGAGGATGTCTTCTTACATCCCTCGTCTGTATTGTCAAATAGGCCACCGCCAGACTACATCGTATTTCAAGAGGTCGTAAGAACAACTCGGGTTTTCATCAAAGGTATGTTTCAGCCACGCCACCAGTTTCCATCAGATCGTGTTCATGCTCTTCTCCATCACCAAGGGTTGACCATTGTCAATGCCTCCTGGCTTTCGTCTCTCGGAAAGACAACCTTATGTACATATTCCAAAACATTCAAGAGGAGTGATGGCTCCTTGATGGTCACACCGCGCTTTGGCCCCGAAGGTTGGGAATTACCAGCCGTTAAAGCGGAGAATAATCCCGTATAGATAATGTACATAAACAATTGAACGTCATATCAGTACAAGTTCTAGGTGTTACAATACTGCCCTTCTATCTGATAATAGTGGACGTCCATGCCTACGGAAGAAATGAGCCCTAAGGCTTCTTACTTTTGGGTATGAAGATATTTGGTTCCTTCTTTGCCCGCTTCGTTGGGCGTTGAATATGTCGTTTGCCGTCTCTTTTATCAGAAGAATATTCAGCTGTTCTCTTCACCCCCGTTGTGTGAGATTTGGGTTGAGAAACATCTGTTGAGCCGTTGGTGGGAGCTTCATTGATACTCGGCCTAATCTGAGACTTGGTTTTGTTTGGTTTAGAATCCTGAGGCCGGAACAGGACTGGCAGAGGAGTGGGAGTCATTTCGACAGTAGATTTTGCAGCTTTGGACGGGCCACTTTTTGGTCCAGGTGTAGGAGATGAGCGGGTAAAATAGGTGTGGTCAACCTGAATGAGAGTAAGCTTAGGAGACGTCACACAAAAGGAGCTCTGACTTACGTCAACCAGACATGAGCGTTTTCGAGCGTCATTTACAATCGTGCTCCAATTGGTGTCGCTCCTCTCCAGCGTCGGCGAATTTCCCAGAATAAACAAGGAAGACTTCGCGCGAGTCAATGCAACATTCATTCGCCGGATATCTGAAGAATTTGAATTTAATTTATACAACAAAACGAAGGAAGAGATGATGTCCCACCTGACAAGAAACCGATATTTTGTACTCCAGGACCTGCACGGACACAAGACAAGATGATGATGTCTTTTTCTTGGCCTTGAAATCCATCAACGGTATTAAAGTCGATGCGGCCGAAGATATCTTTACCAAACCGTTGCCCGAATTGGCGTTTCAGTTCGATGATTTGCGCTCTGTACATCGAAACGATGCCAACTCGAAAGTCCAGGTTAATTTTGTCATGTTCGAGCTTGAGACGATTGTAAAGATCCACAGCAACGCGGCATTCGGCAGCATTTTTAATGGAGTGGCCACTACTTTCCTCCACACCCTTCATTACATTGAAGAATTTATAGGTTCCGAAACGGGGATTCTTATGCCATGGTTGGATAGTTTTCTCACTCATCCTTGGACCATCTTTGAGTCTGCCTTGATAGAACACAGTACTCGGTAGCAAACTGATATCGGGATGCATACGATATTGGATACTAACAGGGAAGAGTCAGCAGTTGTTCGAGCCAAAATCGATGCTGACACACCTCAGCAGGTGGACTGCATCAGGCTGAGATTTCTGCATCCGTACAAATAGGGACTGATTGTATCGGTATCTTCCAGCCTATAACCAGGCATGAGTTTTTTCTAACAATGAAGCATTGGAATAATGCGTGCCTCCAATGAAATGACTGTAGGTGGCAGTTGTTGGGGATCACCGACCAGTATACAACGTCGACATTTGTATTTGAGGGGAATGAGAGTGCTGAGTTCAATGGCCTGAGCTGCCTCGTCAACGATGATCAAGTCGAAGTCGAGTTGCTCAATGATTTCGTGGCCAGCTCCGGACAACGTCGCACAAATCACGTCTGCTTCTTGGAGAACTTTCTGCCGATAGGATCGTCGTAATGCGTCTAGCGTGCGAGACGCAGATTTTTGTTCATCTTTTAAACTATCAAGTCGACCAGTGAGCAGTGTCCGACGTGCATTGAGTGCTGCGATCTCTGACTGGATCGAAGCATACTGAATGGGATCCTTGCTTGCTTCGAGTGATCGATGCAATAAGTTCTTTTTGGACCTTATACTTTCCAGTTCCTGCCGAGTGTCACCGATCTCGCCGCTGCCGACAGTATCATTAGGAGCATCAATCCCTTGGTCTACCAAATAATCGAGCGATATATCCTTCACTGATACGTTCATTGATTGCTGAGCACCAATACGAACAACCTTCAGCCCGTCACCTCGTTTCTCAGGACCCCTATAACCCTCCTTGATACGACGCGCAATTTCATCGATGGCAGCATTTGAGGGTGCACAAAGAAGAACCTTTGGTAATGGGGATTGAGGCATGGGAGCAGCTTTGCCAGCCTGAATAGGCACAGCTGGTCGAGGGCGTTGAGCGAGTGATAGTGAAACTAGACCACATATTGTAGAAGTTTTCCCAGTCCCTGGTGGCCTAGATAAATGAGCCTCGAGCAATCACTTCCTTGATCGAAAAACTCACCCTTGGATGAGCGTGAATCCATCTGTCTTCAAACCTGATAAGACAGCAGTCGCTTGAGGCTCGTTGATTTTGAGATCAGACATTGTCTTGTGTATTTCCCACTGTTCAGGTGGAGATACACGTCGCAATTTAGGATGAAGTATCATATCGATATAGTCATAATAGGGCAAAGACTTGAGAGCGGCGTATTCACGATGAATAGTGCTTAAACTAGGGTACGAGATCAGTCCTTAGAACAGACACAGACAGTATAGAAGGACGCACCTGAACACTTTGCTAATTCTCCAGGAGGTCCCGATATGGAGGCCTGGATCCTCGACACCTGCGGTGAGATAGCAGCGCACGGTAGCTTGAATATTTCGGTAATTAGACATGAAGCTCTTCACTTTCGCGAGAATACATTTGTTAGTGTGTGGGTGACGAAACAATACAACATCCGTCTCAGTAAGAAAATAATCTTTGCGCACATTTGCCTCGAAAAGTATATCAAGTTCTAGCCAATGATCCATATATTGTTTACCGGAAATCTTGCCCTCCAATATCTCTGGTGTTTCATCTTTTGACTGCGCAATCTGCGCCCAACATTCTAGGAGAAGAAGGGGTTCAAATACAGCACAGAACTGGTCGACAGTAGAGAACGTGTCAGGAACAAAGTTGAGGGGACCATTGAATCCTGGAGGAGTAGGTCCATCATAATCATAATTCCAGGACAGTAGGACACGATGAAGACCAGAAACATCTGGTCTCATCCGCATTTTCGCTCGGTTAACCGCCTCGCGCTGTTGCATCCGCATGAGAGCAGCATTTTCCGCCTGAGCAATGTCAAGCGTCTTAATTTGCCTTCGCTGCACAGGTTTTTTAATCTTTGGAGACTTTGCGAACTTGTTTGCAAGGCTTGCAAGTCCATTAGCAGGAGTCTCTGCCCCGGAGTCAGACTCTGACGAATCTGAATGGTACTTGGGACGTAGCGAGGACGTGGCTTCATTGTTGTAATGCTGTTTCCGCTTTTGAGGCAGGCTGCGTTGGTTTTCGGGGGCTACAGGCAGAAACCTGTTTTTCTTCAACGTTGGCAGTGGAGGTACACTTTTCTCTAGCTTTGCCTTATCCTTGTCCGTGAAATAGCTCGACCAGGACTTTACATGATCTGGGGCACCAGACCTAGGTTCTTTCCCCTCCTTTTTAGGTATTGGGGGTTTAAGACTGTTATTCATCCTGACAACTTGCTTCTCCTGTCTGGGAACGGTCTTTACAGAGACGATTTCAATTTCATCATCGTCATCGTTGAAGGAAGATAAAGTTTCTTCAAGGGATGCGATGCGCGATGTGTCGAGCCGACTCCGTATCTGGTCAACATCATTGCGAGCAGAATCAACATATCTAGTCAACTTCTGTAAGACTGCATCACAGGGGCGTATTCCCGTTTTACGAAAGAGGTCGAGTAGGGATTGAAGAAGTGAGAAGGATTGGTGCAAAAGCTCTTCGTCTGTTAACCGTAGCCATCTCGTCAACTCGCTTATAACATCCTGGAAACAGCTTATCATCTTCTTCTTGATTGCTGATAAATCTTGGAAAGTAATGTCGGCTTTTCCCTGGCTTTTCTTCCGTTGGTTCTGCCAAAATGCATTTGCTGCGCCTTCAATCACCTGCCATTGAGCTAACATATCTCGACCAAAAATCAAGGCATCCCGCATCCACTCAATCATTTCAGTGTTATCGAAGTAAATTGACCAAGCTGGCGTGCGTTTGAAGATAACTGCGATGGCCTTGGACATGAGAGTCCAAAGTTCAATCATTCGTGCGGCAGGCCCACGAGAGTCATCATATCGAGGAAATTGATTACTATGCAGAAGACCGTCGGGCTTGGAACAAAGTGCGTCAATGACATCGGTAAAACACCGGACTAATGACTTGGAGAGGGAACAGGCTTCTGGAACACTGGGGGCGTATGCACAAAATCTGTTGAGAAAATCGACGAGACCGTCCAGACTGGGGTCTGGTAAGTTCTCTAAAAGAGCCCGCACACATTCTGGACGACCATCGACATTGAAAACCTGGCCAATCAGAGATTTTGCGGTACTGTGAAAATCGTCGATTGGTGCAAGTAGCAGGAGCATTACTGCCTTGCCAACCTTCGGGTTTTTCAGAAGGTCCATAAGTTGCGAGGAAGTACTGTAATCCACGACGTTCTTCACACTATCAAGGAAGCCTATGCGCATCGAGGACAGGGTGTTATTGATAGCAGTAATCACTGCCCCACCATTAGTGTATGCCTCCCCAACGCTTTCGAGAGATAGAATCTTCTCAAAGGTTTTCATGTTCAGTGTATCAATATGGGAAGCTTCTGACACGAGATGTAGGACGGCGGAAAGTTCTTGAGGATCCTGATAATCAATGGACTGGTATACATTCAACCACAAACTTGTGCGAATGGATAGGCCCGGAATCTTATCGGACGGCTTGTTTAGAGCAACGTGACCCATGAATCGACATGTCGCAGTAATGACCAGTGACGTTTGTTGCACGTCCATTAATAAAACATCGTGAATTAACTGTCGAGCATCTGCGCGAGCTTTAACCCAGACAGGTTTGTCATAATCCCGATGAAGAGCAACTCTGCTCAAAATGTTTGTATGAATGTCAATAGTAGACAAGAACACTTTCATGGCTTGAGATTCAGGTTTGGCTCGAGCCCCAGAAAGAATAGACGAGAAAAGCTGACACCAAAATAAGCCGAATAACAACTAGCAGACAAGGCTTGCTTCTAAACTTACGCGTATGGCAGACTGAAAAATAAGTGGACGTGCTTCACCGAAACGCTCATGTTGCAACTCCTCGAGCAGAAAATCAAATATCTTCGCAACAATGCCACCGTAAATCTGTTCAATTTTCTGTGTACAGTGAAAATACTCATGCACCCAAGACAAAAAATTTTTTTGATCAGAGGAATTATTCTGGATGAGCCTTGTGAAAGCAGTATTGTTTTTGATGGTATCAAAAACTACCAAAGGGTACTCCGGCGATTCATCCGTCCAAAATGAGGCTTCGAGTCGTTTGAGGAGGAATTCGAAACAACGTAAAACCTCGAGAAAATCTGGCGCATGATGTAGCAGACCATTATGGAGATCGATGCTGGAGTACTCACGGATGTCAGTATCACTCAGGTGACCAGAAACTAGTCTTCGAACGTCGACTTTGCACCTGTCGTTGTATTTGAGATATTCGACAGGTATAAAACGCAGAGCTGTGCTGAACCCTGCCCAAAGATCAATGGTGTTTGCTGCAAACCGAAAAGGCACGTTCTTTGACATTAGATTGGGTGGCTCTCGCGACACAAGAGCGTGAACGATAGCTTCAAGAGCGTGAACATGTCCATCTGTGAAATTTGTAGCAAGCAGAGGCGAAAGGAAATGGGATGCCTGGGTGCTAGCCCACTTTCGTGTCGTTGAAGTTTCTTCCATGAGTAAGACGAGCATTCCAGGCGGAATGATCGAAGTTGGCCAATGTGCAAACACATTTTTCGGTGGAAATGATTGAAAGATTTTTTGTACTCGGGCATCAGCAAATGCAGTCCAGTTAGACATCAATCGGAACAAAATAGGGGAGGGGAAATCAGACAGTGACTGAAGGGAGGAGCTAGTATTCATAGGCGTGACGCCGAGACGGCCAAGTTCTCCAAGAAGCTGATCAACATCCCAAGCGTCGTAACTCGCCCAAAATCCATCCAAAATCTCAGAGGAAAACTTGGCAAAATAACTAAAACGACATAAGACAAATTCAAAAGGGTCTAAAAACGTTTTACTCACGTTGTCCTTGAAGTCCGCTTGATAATCTCGAATTGTGCGATACAATCACAGCACTTCAGTAAACACTTATGCAGATGCTCCCTCCATGTCTCCGCTTCGTTTCCATCATATGCAAATAGTCGCAGGAGGAACGAGGCAACACCGACTGTTGTCGGATCTGCACGACTACAAAACCAGTGTAGCTTGCCCTTTCCATCATTGGGCACAGCCGACAGATAACTGTAAAGTTGTGCCAGCATCTGGTCGGTCGCGCCTGAATTATCTACGGGATCATTGTACAATCGAGTGATAACTTTCTTGACATCCTCGATTTCCATGTATCGCGGACTTGTAGTGAAGGGGTGTTAAAAGGCGCCTCAGTTTATCTCTCTGAGACGGAAAAAAAGGGGGTGAAAAAATGTTACAGAGACTTGGTCCAGTTGTGGCCACTGCAGGGTCAAACGCGACATCATTGGCTACGGTGGGTAACGTGACACAATCTGAGATCACATCAATTATATAATGAAAAGTAAGCAGACAGCAGCCGCACCTAATTCTAGTACTAGGACCTCTTCGACGTGCTGTTAACATGGACGTTATCGATGTTGAGCAACTCAATGATCTGCTTGACAAGGATATCGAAATTCGAGAGGTATCAATGACTCACTTGCCGGACACGCTAGTCTCAACGGCTCCATCCGCTAGAAAATCAAGGAGCAAGTCAATGAACTTGACAAAAAAGCGAGGACCATGTCTGGGATCCTGAACAGGGTGCATTCAACTCCAGTGGAAGCACGTCAGTTTCTGCATCCATAAAGTGAACATGATATCTTAACGAAAATTTTGGTCAGTTCCACCTCTCTTAGAGGCTGTTGAGCCTGTGCTCCAATCGTGCAATGAGATTATATCTCGACTAGCATTTATTGTTCCGGAGAACCAATTCTGGAGGTGGAAAGACATGTGGACAAATTCTCTCCGAACAGCCATTTTCACTGTGGTCATGATAGGATACCTGACGCAGCGGGATCTCATCTCACTACAAAGAGTTTCGGATATCTTCGGATGTAAGGGGTCATTTCAAGTGCTGGCATTTTTGGTCCCAAATGACTTCTTATGCAGTCAAAGCCGAATGGACTGATCGCATGACCCTGCCTGTTGAGGACTATTTACATGGCGTGATCAACACGGTCAACGATCTGGTATGGGTATTTTGCCTGCCGCGCCAGACAACTCAATTGATGATCCTTGTCAGTCGCGGTTGGCCGTCAATAGTGTAACCCTCGGTAATTTCGAAGAGCCCCTCAAGATTTCGATCTTTGTAAAGGACCTATTCGCTGGATTTTCCATGGTGATTGTTACCTGAATTAGATGGAGATCTGACTGATGGGCTTTGTTAGCTGAACCTGAAAAATGATGTCCTACGAAGACGATTTGACAGTCTGAAATATGACATTAAAAAAATAGAAGAAGGTGAGTAATTCGTGGCTCAGTGTGTAAGTTGGATCGACCCTGTGCAATCAGTGGTGTATGATGTTTCCTTGAGAAAACTAGCAACAGGCTCAAACCCGGGAGTGAAGACTTAAGAGCTTCGTCGCAACTATGCATTTTAGATACCTAAATGTACTTCCCTTCTACGTCAACGTCAACTGTGATCGGAGTCTGAAAGTTGCAAGCTGAATTAAATTATTTGTCACATTCATCGATCCGGTTCTGCGTAATTCATGTCCGACCTCTGAGGCGACATTGTTGCACCAACCAAGAATACATGGATAGGCGGCGGGGTATAACTGCTAGACCCGCTACTTCAGAGGGTACGTTCCAGTTAGACTGCTTATCTCCTGTCGGCGATTGAAATGGCTTTGTCACGCTCCGGGAACTGCATATATTTGCTGTCATGATTCCAGAGGTTGAATATTGGACACAAGCCGCAGAAGCCATTAGAGTAGTGGCAAATAAGTTTTCAATCAACACGACGGCAGAGACTATAGGGAGAGTCAATAGGATGATCTCTGCATGGCCTGCTGATGATACACTGCCTGCAGAGGGCTTTGATGCCGTCAGACAGACCTTCAAACGACTCTCAAATGGCCTTCGGGAAATTGAAACCTATGCCATTGGAGAAGAGAAGTATGTTTTCGCTCTTGAGTAAGAACCATGATTTGTTCAGTCTACTCTAGGGCTCTTGATGATGCCCTTGAGCGAGTTGAAATATTAATAGCACTGAGGAAGGCACCAGAAGTTCTTCCGCCAGGTAAGTATGACAATGATTAGTGATCTGTATACTGACGAAAGAATCCAGAAAAGCGCAACAAGCGGCCTCGAGCACCGTCACCTTCAGGTGTTCTGGCTTCAACACTGAATCCTCTGAAAAACTCTGTCTCAATCACTCTTCCCGCACGAGGATCAGTGGGTCCGAGCGGAGTCAATATCCGGGATGCAAAGGGGTCGAGGAGAGATAGCAGAACTGACAGGACAGTTCCTCTCCAAGAAGGTCGCAAAGTGGCTTTCCACCCGCCTCCTCTGAAAGGGGCTGCCGACACAGATGAGAATACTTGGATATTAGCACTTGTCACGAAATGCATTTCTAACACTAAGTATGAAGTGCAAGATGCTGAGCCTCAAGAAGATGGTCAACCTGGCGTGTAAGCCTCTCTATTATGTATTCATTATCAACGCTAAGGTCGACCTAGGACATATATAGCAAATATCAAATCTATAATACCACTGCCAGATCCGAATGCGGCTTTCAGTTCCTACCAGGACTTCCCAGCAGGGTCGACAGTGATGGCATTGTATCCTGATACAAGTTGTTTCTACCGGGCTGAAGTTATTGCGACACCAAAGGAATTACAACCCAGTAGTCGTGTAAGAAAATTGTTCCAATTCTTGAAGATCCCTGAAGCTGACAATCGCAGACCATGCCTTCTTCAAAATATATGCCAAGTTACAAACTCAAGTTTGAGGACGATGATAACCAGGAGCACTCTGTCGCTGCACAGTGGGTTGTTGAATGGCCAGGTAATCGAGGAATCTAGCCTTTGTCTTATCATGCTCAACATATTGTACGATGTAATTAACAGTCTAGAATGTGCTGGTCTTCACACTCACAGCGGGGCTCAAGTGACTCGATCGATTGCGTCACTGCTGAATCATTATAACCACCGTATCCAATTCTGGCAGCAACAGGTGATTTCTAGCAATTTCTTCAGCCGTGGAGTATATAAACCAGATACAAGGATTGGATTCATAAGCATTACCTTCACCATGTCCATTGCTCGACAGCTTCTGCATGAATTCCGACCGTTCTTCCGCATGTTAGACGAGCCCTTTGGCCGACGTCCTTCTCATTTCGTACCCGCTGGCTCCCGTCTTCTTGACTGGAACCATCCATTCACAGATCCTTTTGAAGGTCTGAATATACTCGCCCGACCAGCCGTAGATGTAACAGAGAAAGGAAACAAGTACATTCTCGACGCTGATCTCCCTGGCGTCTCAAAAGAGAACCTCCAAGTTCGTCTTGGGGACGGTAATCAGAGCATCACCATTGAGGGCAAGGTGACAGAAAAATTGTCTTCTGGTGTCCACAACACCAACGAGGAGACGAAGTCGGCTGCCACTGATACAGCCTCTTCTCCCGAGTATACAGATGGTATGTCTCTAACATTTGATCATGAATGCTTCGCTCACAGCCGTGAAGCTTCTCACTCGACCTCAAAGGCAAACAGTAGCGATAACGCAACCCAGATTGCAGTTGAACGCCCATATGCTCGAAACTATTCCTTCACCAGGACCGTCTGGCTTCCTCGCCCTGTGGACCCCAGCAGCATTGTGGCAAAGCTTCAGAATGGCGTGCTGAGTATTTCCTTGCAGAAGGGCGTCCATGAAAAGAGTAAAGTGATTAACGTCGAAGAGAATTGAATTTGTAAACGTGTCTAGAAAAAGTTTGTAGTCTGTGTATAGTTAGTTTATCGAATTTATGCGAACTCGCTATTGGTCAAGACGCGTCGGGACAACGTGACCCATATTAGTAGCATCAATTCTCTTCCCTCGGTTTCTCCAATGCTCTCAGACATTCTACATGTCCCTCTCTACGAGGAGCATGGGAATGACAGTGCTTCTCTTGACAATTTTACAACAGATGCCTTAGCTATCAACGACGTCGACGATGCAGTTACGGAATCTGAACCAGACGCTGAGGAGGAGATTGACCAACTTGACTCTGATTCTGATCTTCACCAAGAGCTGCCTGCAGAGGCTCCTGCCCAACATTCAAAAAAGTCCTCGCAAATTAGGAGTGGTGAACGTCGCCGGGGTCACTCCTTGTTGCCTGCCAGTCGGATTGAGAATATACTTCAGGCTGAAGGTACGCTATCTCAACATTTGCTCCTTCGAATGCTTGTTAATGTACTTCTGCTAGGGATCGTGGGAGGCAGCATGAATGTATCTAGGGAAGCTGTGTTTCTACTTTCCATTGCTACTGTATGTGTTGTCCCTTCACAAGTTCCTGGCACCTCCGACCAATTGTATCCACAGGAAGAATTCATCCGGCATTTCTCAACACTTGGGCAGGGACGTGCGCAATATTTTAACCGAAACATGGTCCGATATGATGATCTGGGTGGGTTTACTTATCCACAACGCTTCCTGTGGGCTTAGGGCTACCCAGCCGCTGTCGCCGAAAACCGACACGACTTTAATTTTCTTCATGGTGAGGACAAATAATGACCATACAAAAGAATCCCTTTGATCGATTTACCCAGCTGTTGTTCCGATGCCTCAGCCACTGCACAATGCATTTGCGGCAAGAAACAAGCGTGAGAGAGATCTTCTCCGGGATGACCCTGCTATGCAGCTTTCTCAAAATGGACATGAACCTCCCTCGAGGTCACCCGACCTCTCAAATCCTGAACCCTTTTCCTCACAAGTGGCACCATGCCCATTGCCCAAAATGCAGCCCAAGCCTCAGCCTCAGCCTCAAGTCCGGAAGCGACAAAGCATGAAAGTAGTTGTTCCCATTGCTCCTCATATTGCTCCAAATGCAAGCATTGATAATCCTGTAAAACTGACAGAGACCTGGGAAGAGTATAAGGAGAGAAGTAGACGATTATTCGGCCCTGGAGATGGCTCCCGAATAAGGCAATCCAAGTCATCTACCAGCTTGTCAAACGGCGGGCCTTCTTCACAAACAATTCCACCTGCTCCGAGTATCTCAATGATTCCTTCACATCTAGATGACCCAGATGATATCTCAGAAACGGGATCGTTTTCCGACAGCAAACGACGTTCACCTCGCCCCATCCTTCAACATTACAGACCTCCTTTGACAGGTCCTGGTAGTGCCTTTCTACAAGGTCCCGGTGGTCCCTTCCCTGTCCCTGCCCCTTTAGCTCCTAATAATCATAACTTAATAAGCATAGGCTCATCTGTCCCTCCTTCAGGCCGGACGATATACTCAAAAGACATCTCAAAAGACGATGCTGACTAGAATGACGAAGCCTATGCAAATGTCGCCGTCTTTACTATCAATAGGCTAATTTATGTGTATAGTACCTATTGATTTTTCTGTATCTCTTGCTCGTTGCATCAACTAGAATCACTGGGTGTCCGGGGACGTTCATAGTAGCAATTACATAAAGGACAGGAACCAGTCATCTTTGTTGTGTGTTTGGTTGCGAGTCCACAAGGATTTACCCAATTGTTGAGTTCAGAATGTGTTGGCTGAAAGGTCCAGAAGCATATATGACTCAAGAACTATCACTGGTGATTTACTCCTGAATCACTAGACGTGTCAGTTATACTTACATGATACAACTGCA
>Ga0153926_100013_pt1 | contig 35602 bp, 43 predicted proteins | sample TSNJ010MetaG_FD_104716 | JGI IMG/M metagenome (GOLD analysis project Ga0153926, IMG submission 104716) | Attine ant fungus gardens microbial communities from New Jersey, USA - TSNJ010 MetaG | ecosystem: Host-associated > Fungi > Mycelium > Unclassified | place: USA: New Jersey, Wharton State...
ATCAATCTGGATGATTTACCTGCTGCTTTTGTGGAACAAGGTGTTGGCGTCACCAGAGCGTCGGATATACGGCTTGTTGGTCCTCTTGCCAGTGTTCTTTTGTGCGACGCACAGCCCAAAATATCTGGTGGCCATGTTCGTCTACAAAATGATGGGACCGTCAATGTCATATTTTCGGGACAACCACCTAATGGAAGTTTCCCCTCCACTGTAGCGAACCTTATCTTCTCAAATGCATTCCAGGATGCACTTGTTGAACTTGAATTTTTCGAGGTAGCCAACTTTGTCAACAATATCACTGCAGATATGTTTATGACCAATAACTCCACTGACTGGAACAATGCGCAGGACATAGCACCTTTTGATATCCCATCTATCAATAAGAATGTAGATGCCTTCATGAGCTCTGTAGCCAAAGCTTTTATCAATGGGTAAAGGGTACCCATTTTTTACCATCCGCTGATTTACATAATGATAATCTTGCACCATTCTTCTTTTTCCATCCTTCTTTGCTACAAAATGGACTGGTGAGGTCTGTGGTGATTTTAATAGCCAAATATATCCTTTTCACAGTTGATCCTCCACAAATGCTTGCACTTCCTCTCTTTCTTTTTTTGACAGCAAATATACTTTCCTCTTTCTAGGCACAAACCCTTCTTTCAATTCTATTGCATGGTTCCATGGCTTTCTGGTGGGCATTCTTTCCGATTCCTCCTTCCCAAATACTTTCTTCCACCTTCAGAATCTCCTAGGTATTAGTTTTTCCACTGTCTTTCCTTCCACTGTCTCTCTTACTGTCACAAACTTCATTCGAATCATAACTCTAGGAATACTTGACCAATTTTGATGATCTAAATGGCCACCAAAAGCCCTTAAGAAAACCTTTAAAACAGTACCAAAAATGTCTCAAGGCAATCAGTATTCACTGAGTTATCAGCAGATCAGTCAGCAATCACCAAGTCACCAGACACTAAATCACTGATATCTCAGGAACTGCTTGATGTAATCATTCACTTCAATGACCATTGTGAAGCTCTCTTCAATGTGCTTCTTTTGGCTATAAATAGACCCCAAGGCAATAAGATCCTACAGAGATACAAGGTCCTCAATGTTTGTATATAACACTAATCTTTACCTATAGATTATCATCTGTCCTTGAATAAAACAAAGAACTGTCCTAAGATGGTTAGGTTATCTCTATTTCAAGAACAATAGCACTCCTATATGTAGAATAATAGGTAGTGATCATGTGATAGGCTGTCCTAGTATACAGACCACTACAATCATGTATTCAAGGACTATATGTCTGAGGATAAACCTCAGACTTAACAATATCTTTTGCTGCTTGTCTAACTTTGCTTTTTTGAGCACTTTGATTATCAAATCAACCAATCACAAATCAGTAAGTGGTTATTTGCAATAATTCATTTTGTTTAATTCTCCTTCTCTCTCTGACTTCTTGTCTTTGATTCCTACAATCTCAGACCATATGTCCAAATCCTCTACAATTGAAACAGATTCAACATTCTCCCCTTCTATCTCCTCCATCTACTGCCATTGGCCCCAGACCAGTTTTTGTCCCCTTATACTGGTTTTCCCTATTCTAGTATCCTTTTCTAAAGTTCTGACTTCCAGCTCTCTATGCAATTTGTTCTCCTCTACCTCCATATGATCCTTCACTAAATTCTCCCCTATATTGTACATTTCCCACTGGGTATGCTGCATTCCTCCCCAACATCCTTTCCTCTATCCTGCTTTGCCTCTGATTTCTGTCTAATCTTACTGTCCTCTACTGCTACTCTTCTATCATACATGGAGGGGCCTCTGTCTCTACTAGCTTTCTCCTGATTCCCTCACTTAACCCTCTTTTGAACTCCTCAATGAGAAGCCATCCCTCATATCCATTTTCTCTGGTTATTTTCTTGAACTCCTGGATGTACTCATTGCATGTCCTACTCTTCTGTTCTATTGTTCTCAACTGTTCCATCTTCTTCTCTTCCTCTTCTGTTTCCCCAAACTCATTTTAAATAGCTCTTCCACTGTCTCTACCTCTGACTCTTCCTTTAATAGCTCATCTAGCAAGTTATCCTTCTATACCTCAGCCATTCCCCCCTGCATATAAGACAGTATCCAGGCTATCTTTGTTGCCTCTGTCTCCTCTATCATCTTTATACTCAAATATAAACAAGCTGCATATCAGCAACTGACTTAGAAACATTAAGCTAGGGTTTAACTTAAGGCAGTTCTTTAGGGTTAGAAGAGAACTTAATAGAGTTCTCACTTAATTGTAGTCTACTATATATACAGATACACTATTTGTTCTCATTTATACTACAAGCTGTCCATCAGCTACTGGTTCAACTCCAGTTCATGTCCAATCTATTTATAGTACTTTGTCATAGTCAGGGCAACTCATGACAGTACCCTCTTCTTAAAGGTCCTTGTCCCAAGGACTTCATAGTTCATTATATGGGTTCCGTAAATTACCTATTTTATTTTTTTCATTCCATTCTTTTATCTTATCTCCTTCAAATTTTTGCTCATTTTCTTTTTCCTTTTCTTCATTCTTTTCTTGGATCGTTTCTAATGTTTTCCTTCTTTTTGCTCTTCCTGATCTCTATTGTTTCCAATTCATTTCCAATCTTTCCCAATATTCCCTATCAAATTTCCTATCATCCCATCCATACAGTAGTTTTGCTGTATATCTCACTGGTAATTCTCCTTCATGATCTTCTTTCAAGTTCCTTTTCTTTATTCTTCTGGCCTCTTTTCTGTATTCTTTCTTAAACCTATCTACCAGCTCTTGTACATTCCCCAGATTTTCCCTTGGTTCCTAAGTGTCTTCTTCTGCTATATAACTCCTCCATTGTACCAGGTATTTATCTCTTCCTCTAAACTTTTTCTTATTTAATATTTTCTCCACCTTATATTCCTCTTCTCCTTTAATTATTACTAGTAAAGGTTGTTTCTTTTTCTGACCTTCTACTTTATCTCTATACTTTTGTACTCTGCTGACATTTACTACTGGATGTATTTTAACACTACTTGGTGACCCCAATTTGATTGTATTTGTTGAAATTATTCTCTTGACTTTGTAAGGTCCTACAAATTATTCTGTTAGTTTTTCCAATCATCTCTCTTGCATTTGATATTTGAGATCTTTGTACTCAGTAATACCCAGTCTTCTACTTTATACTCTTCCAGTTCACTTCTCTTTCTATCTGCATACTTCTGCATTTCCTTCTGACTTTTTCTTAATACTGCTTCTGTAAGGGGAATACTCAAAGGCAATTACCCAATAAGCTAGGTAAGAGCCCCAGAAGCTAGTGTAATATTCAAGTAAAGATAGATCTACTCATACAGACTATTATATATACTACAACAGGTGGTCTGTGCACAATCACATGAACACTAACCAATAATACCACAATGTTCTTATATAGTTAAACAAGTATTACCATGATAACACAAGATAGAAGAAGTTTAGAAGAGAGTGGGAACATGATATAGAAGATATATTTAGCCCATAGATATTGAGCTTATCTAATAACTAAGTGTGTCCCTAGGGTGTCCCCTTATAGCTTCTGTCTTCTCATGTACTTCCTTCATTCTTGTCACAAACTTCTCTGCCTTTTCAAACTTTCCCTTTTTCCTCATTTCAAATCCTATATGTGGATCCCGTCCATTATTTGCTTTGAACAGTGACACTTTTGTACTTGTCTGCACTTTGTTGTTATATGCAAACTCTGCTATCACTAGCCAATCAGGCCATTGCTCTTGTCTGTAGTCAATAAACATTCTCAAATATTGCTCTAAGTCCTGATTTATCCTTTCTGTCTGCCCATCTGTCTATAGATAATAGACTGTTGACAACTTTGTGTCAATTTCCAACATATTTTTCAGCTCCTTCATCATTTCTGCTGCAAACTGTACTCCTCTATCTATAATAATACTCTCTAGTAGACTATATAGCTTCTAGACATTATCCTGGAACAATTTCACTACTTCTTCTGCTGAAGTCTTTTCCATAGTAGGCACAAAGTATGCTATTTTTGTTAACCTACTGCATACTACCAGTATACTACTGTATCCCTGTGCTAACGGTAACTTTGTGATAAAATCCACTATAATATAGGCCTAGGGTTTCTCTGGTACTGCATTTGGCATTAATTTCTCTGCTGGTGCCTTAGTATAATTCTTGTTTTTTTGGTAGGTATTGCATCTCTCTATGTACTTCTTGACTTCCTTTGTCACCTCTGGCCACTAAAAGTTTCTAGTAACCAACTCTGTTATCTTCTATTGTCCTCCATGTTCTCCTACCAGTATATCATGGTGTAGCCAGATTACTTCTGCTCTCAGTTTCTCATCCTTTAGAACATATACCTTTTCATCTCTTAACATCAGCCTATCTTCCTCTCGCCACTCCTCATCTCTCAACATCTTTATTCCTGCTCACTTTATTTCTTCTACTGCTTTTATCACTTCATTGTCTTTTGCATCTGACCTCTTAATTTTCTCCAATAAATCTACTCTCTCTATCATAATTTCTACCACTTGTGTTGCTCTAATTTCCAACCACTCCTTTTTTACCAATACTCTATCCTTGTTATCTCTCTCTACTCCTATTTGCTAGTCTGGACATCTACTGAGGCTATCAGCCTTTTCCATACTACTGCCTAGCACATGTTTAAGAGTAAAATCAAATCTTGATAGATACAAGGTCTATCTTGCTTGTCTATAGTTTAGTTTCTGACTACTCATAAAGTATTTTAGATTTTTGTGGTTACTCCAAATCTTGAATTTGTTTTGTGCTCCTTCTAGTAAGTGCCTCTATTCCTCTAAGCATCTGATAATTGCCAATATCTCTTGGTCATGAATTTCATAATTTCTCTCAGCTTTATTCAATGACTTTGAAATAAAGGCTACTAGTCTCCACTTGTTGTCTTCATACCTCATTGATAATACTCCTCCTGTTGCATACTCTGATGTATCTGCTTCTACTTTTATCTTCTTGTCTAGATCCAGTACCACTAATACTGGTCATGTTGTAAACATCTGCTTCAACTCCTTAAATGCCTTTTCCTGCTCTCCTCTCCAGTTCCACTTCTCATCCTTTTTCACCAGCCTATACAGTAGTTTTACTATCTTGGCAAAGTCTTTTACAAATTGCCTGTAGTAATTTACTAATCCCAAAAACTTTTGCACATCTTTAACTGTCTTAGGCCTTGGCTATTCTAGAACTCCCAACATCTTTTCTTTCTGCATCTTTATCCCATCTGCCTCTATCACTAGTCCTAGGAAGTCAATCTCTTTAACTTTCCACACACATTTCTTTAGTTTTAGATATAGATTGTTTGCTTCCATCCTCCTTAGAATTTCCTCCACTATATCATTATGCTTTTTTTCATTCTTTGTTCCTACCAACACATCATCCATAAATGCTACTACATCTCCTGTGTCTATTAAATCTCTTAATATGTCATTTATTATTGCCTAGAATGTCACCAGCAAATTTGTAAGACCAAAAAACATTACAGTAGATTTATATACTCCAAGATGCATTGTGAATGTAGTCTTTCACTTGTTTCTCTCTTTTATTTGTATATTGTTGTGCCCCTATTGTAAATCTATCTTTGTAAACACCTTTCTTGTACCCATGGTGTCAATCAAGTTTGAAATCAAAGACAAAGGGTAATTGTTCTTAACTGTCCCTTTATTAAGATACCTATAGTCTTATACTATCCTTTTCTTTCTGTCTTTTTTTCCTACAAAGAAGACTGGTGAAGTTTGAAGTGACTTTGAGGGTTGAATATACCCCTTCCTCAACTGTTCCTTCACAAATTCTATAACCTCCTCTTTCTGTTCTTTTAACATCAAATACATCCTCTCTTTCCTTGATACAAAATCTTTTCTTAAATTTATTGTATGGTCCCAAGATTTTCTGACTGGCATCCTTTCTGATTCTGTCTTCTTAAAAACTTTAAGCCATTTGTAGAATTTCTGTGGTATTATCTTTCTTACTTTTTCTCTGTCTAGCTCCATCTTATTATCAAACTTTTTCTCTATTGTCCATTTCTACTCATCTTTATCTACTTGATCTACTGCTCTGATTCTCTTACCAATTTTCTTTTTTCATTCAACATCCTTCTTTACTGCTGTATTTCTTCTACAAATAGGTGGGCATCTCATCATCTTCACCTCTTCTATTTCCCAATTTATCTCAGGGTTGAGTGCCTGCAACCATGGCATTCCTAGTATCATATCTGTCTTTTTCAAGTCACATATATCCATTCTCATCCTTTCTACATGATTTTTGTAGTACACATTTACTTCTACTTGGTGTGTAATGGCCCCTGCACTATTATTTGTACCATCCACATTTCTGACTATCACTGGTCTGTTCAACTTTTGCAACCTAAATCTATGTTTTGCTACCATTTTTCTGTCCATAAACATTCCTGTTGTGCCACTATCCAAGAGTGCTTTTACTATTACTCCCTCATGTATATCTATTTTCTCTACTCCAATGTTCAGCCATACTTCTCTCAACATTTTAAACGTTCTTCTAATGTTCCTTTACTTATCCTTCTCCTTTGCTGTGCTTTTCAGAACCTTTGTCTGTGTACCACTCTACTGCACTTTTCCCTCTATAGAGCATGCCACCACTTCCTAGTTCTACTATAGCTTCTTTTTCCCTGTCCTACATTCTAGACATAAGATCTCTCTCCTTTCTTGTTCTAACACTTTTCCTTCTATAGTATCTTTTTTTCCATATTCCACACACTACACTCTTGTCATTTCTCCCCTCTTTGCTTCCTCCTCTCTTCAATTCTATGCTTTCTGGCAAAGGTCACACCATATATTTTTTATTCATTTTTCAAGAAGAAAGCTCTGCCCTTAATTTTTATGGATCTATACTCCTCTACTGTCACATCCTCCACAATCCACATAGGTTGCTACTACCTCCTCTATGACCTATCCTCTATCAAGAAAAAGAGTACCTTCTAGAGGCATACTCTACTTATTACAGTACTCCTATGTCTTTTTCCATGTAGGACATGCCACCTTTTCCTCTCTCCATATCTCCTTCTCTGCTACTACTATTGGACAGTCCCACTTGAAGTGTCCTATCTCCCAACACCTAAAACATTATAGCTCCTTCTTCTCCTATCTCCTTACTTTTACTTCTTCCTTTACACCACACCTTATTATTCTACTCACCAACACCTCAAACTTATTATGGGAAATAGGCCTTCTCTTTTCCACCTCTCTCCATTTCCTGCAGTTATGGACCAGGTGCCCAAACTCTTTGCAACCAAAATACTTCCTCTTTTCTCTTCCCTCCAGTTTTGCCCTTAATTTGGTGAGGGTCTGCCATTAATTGAGCATGTCACTCATAAGTTGGTTATATTGTTCAAGAGACATAGTGTTATGCCTCTTGAAGTAAAATAGGATTTTTTGGATCTCACTAATTACAACTACATCTGTTGGAGCACAAGATCTTCACCCAACCAGACTCCTACTGCCATACTGACTACTGCCCTAATCAAATAGTAAATGATCACCTCAAGGAGAGGATCTCTACTCTAATAGCATCTTCTTAAAGGGCCAATGCTATTCCTTTGCATGTATAGATGACAATGTACCTCTAGCACAAGGTTTCTACTGATTAAAAAGGTATAGGTAATCTACTAAGCAATACCACCCAATTACTAGGTCAGGTCTTGAACACAATACCTGGGTTTGGTACTGACTCTCTACTAGCAGCTCCTAACTGACTACAAAGTTCCCTTTATGCCTGGAACCCGACTTCCAAAAAGCCTATGAGCACTGTACTCACTAGCAAGGATAATAATGAGAGTAAGTATTGGCAAGGCCTTGAGGTAAGAGGTTGCCTATGGTATTGAGTTCTAATGTTAAGGGTATAGACTTAGGACTGAAGCTCTAACTCCAACTAGTGACAATTGAAAGGGAAAAACTCAATGGAGTTCTCTATTGGATTTCTCCTACTATTTATACAAATATCCTATGGTCTGTGCACCTACTTCCCATGGTCACAAGACTATTACTAATAACTATATAGTTCTTACATAGTACTATCCCATGCTATTTATATCTTCCCTGTGTTATATTTCTGGAGATTTTCTATCAAGTTGATGAATGTAAAGGAGATGTTTTCCTTCTTTGGAGCCAACTCATAACAGAGGACAAAAGAGTGGTCAAGGTAGTAGAGGAACTCAAGCAGTCAGGAATAAAAATACTAAAAGACAAGAAGTGGTCAATTGAGGAAAGACTTAAAGAAAGATTGAATTTATGTACCTGAAGAAGGGCTGAGACCAGAAATAATACAACTGCACTACAACACACTAGTAGAAGGGCATAGGGGAAGATGGAAGATGGCAGAATTGGTGGGAAGAAATTATTGGTGGCCAGAAATGATGAAGGAGGTGGGGAGGTATATAGATGGATACAATGCATGTTAAAGGAACAAAAATCATATGGAGGCTCTAGCAGAAAAGCTGATACCAAATATGATCCCAGAAAAACCATGGAGACATATTATTACAGACTTTATCACCAAGTTACCACTGGTCCAGGGATACAATGCGATATTAGTAGTATGTGGCCAGTTTACAAAAATGGCCCATTTTATTGCTATTACAGAAAAAACATCAGCAAAAGGGTTGGCAAGGCTGTTCTGAGACCAAGTATAGTGGCTTCATAGACTTCCAAAGAGTATTATATCAGATAGAGGGCCTTAGTTTATAGCAGAAGTAATGAAGGAGTTGAATGGGATGTTAGGAATTGAGATAAAATTGTCAATAGCCTATCACCTGCAAATGAACAAACAAACAGAAAGAGTAAACCAAGAATTGGAACAGTACCTCTGTATGTTTATTGATCATAGGCAGGAGCAATGGCCAGAGTGGTTAGAGATGGCAGAATTTACCTACAACAATAAAATCCACTTGGTGATAAAGGTCTTATCTTTTAGAGCAAACTGTGGGCAAGATCCAAAAATGGGATTTAAAAGAAGGAGGAGAGGAAGGTATGAGGCAGCAGAAAAGTTTGTAGAAAGAATAAAGAGGATTTAGAAAGGAGCAAAAGCGGTGCTGAAAAAAACATAGGAGAAAATAAAGTAGTATGCAGATAGGAGGAGAAAAGGAGAGAAATACCAAAAAGAAAACTTAGTAATACTAAGTACAAAGGATTTGAAGTGGCAGATAAAAAAAAGAAGAACAGAAAAACTAACAGAATGGTTTGTGGGTCTATACAAAGTAAAAAGGGTAGTCTCAACAAATACAATCAAGCTTGAATTACCAGATACTATTAAAATATACCTAGTAGTCAACATAAGTAGAGTACAATTGTATAAACCACAAGTAGAGAGCCAGAAAGTAGTACTACCATAGCCAGTAGTTATAGATGGGGAAGAAGAGTATGAGGTAGAAAAAATCTTAAATAGAAGAAAGGGACAAGTTTTTAGTCCAATAGAAGGGGTATACAGCAGAGGCAGATATATAGGAGGGATGAGAAAATTTACAAAATGCAAAAGAATTGGTCAAAGAGTTTGAGAGAAAGTATGGAGAAGAGACCAAAGAAATTAGACAATAGGAACTGAAAAAAGAAGAGGAGAAATTCAGTTGAAAATTACCAAGGGAGTTTACAGCCAAACTAGTATATGGATGAGAAAGAAAAAGATATGAGAGAAAGAGAGAGAAGAGATAGAAAGAAAATTGAAATAAATGGAAAAGTTCCTCAGGATGAAAAACCTTGAAAAAGGGGCCATATTATAAGTTAGCTCTAAAGAAGAAAAACATCTCCTGTACATTCATCAACTTGATGGGGAATCTCCAGAAATATAATGCAAGGAAGATATAAATGGCATGGGATAATATTATGTAAGAACTATATAGTTATAGTCTTGTGACCATAGGAAGTAGACACATAGACTATAGGATATTTGTATAAGTAGTAGTAGAAATCCAATAGAGGACTCTATTAAGTTCTTCTTTTTCAATTATCACTGGTTGGGGTTAGAGCTTCAGTTCTAAGTCCATAGCCTTAACAAGAATCCTCAGTTTATAAATATACTCCAGAGTATGTTATAACTCACCTTCTAGAAGAAATCTCAGAGAATAGAATAAGGCTCCTAGAGGGGTACTATAAGGGAACCCTACCAATACTATCTCTGGAACACTAGACTGACCTCCTAGAATGACCTTGTACTTTAATTAAATATTACATAGTAATATTTAATTACCCTTAGCTCGACTTGGTGACTCCCAACCCTGTTAGATAAGACTATAGGATCAGAGATATACAAACCATAGTAGTATATATATTGTAGAATGTACCTCTAGAAGCCTTATCCTAAACTCTAAGGATTCTTCTGGAGGTAAGTTGTAACATACTTTGAAGTTACAATATAACTAAGGATTCTCCTAGAGTCTACTCTGCTCTGGTCACCCTTACAGGTACTCTATACTATATATACAAGTCTTGTTATCCTAGCAGTCAGAGTGGAAAGTGAGGGAGCTAACTAAACTAATTAAATGTTAGATAATAGTATTTAATTAGTGCAGGATTGCTCCAGTAGATTGCTACTAGTAGTTCAGGAGTGAAGTTTAGTATAATCCTCTTACACTTTCTCCAGTGCTACTCTTGCTTTCTTCTGGATCTTCTTCATTTTTTCTACAAACTTTCCTGTTATCTTAAATTTTCTCTTTCTTCTTCCTTTAAATTCCATTCTTGGGTCCTGACCATATTTTGTCTTAAATAGAGAGATTTTTATTGCTGAATAAATCTTATTGTTATATGCAAATTTAGTAGTCTCCAGCTACTCTGGTCACTGCTCCTGCCTATAACTGAATAACTGATAAAGACTCTTAGATACTGTTCTAGTTCCTGGTTGATTCTCTCCATCTGCCCATCTGTTTGGGGATGATAGGCTATTAACAGCTTCATCTAAATTCCCAATAACTTGTTTAACTCCCTTATTATCTCTGCTGCAAACTGCACTCCCTTGTCCAATATAATGCTTTCTGGAAGTCCATGTAACTTCCAAACATGGTCCCTAAACAGTCTAGTGAGTCCTTCTGCTGACATTTTTTCTGTAGTTGGTATAAATTAGGCCATCTTACTGAACTGATCACAAACTACTAAAACTGCATCATAACCCTGTGCCAAAGGTAACTTGGTAATAAAGTCTGCTGAAATATGACTCTATGGCTTTTCTAGAATTATATTGGGCATTAGTTTTCCTACTAGAACCTTGCTCCTATTTTTATAGCATTGACAAGTATCGCATCCTTCCATATATCTATAAGAGCAACTGGAGTAGAGTAGACTCCAGGAGAATTCTTAGTAATATTACAAATCCTAAATACATTACAACTCACCTCCAAGAGAAACCTTAGAAATTATAAGAGCAACCAGAGCAGAGCAGCTCCAGGAGAAACCTTAGTATATAAATAGACTCCAGAATGCATTTACAACTCACCTCCAGAAGAAACCTCAGAAAATAGGATGAGGCTCCTGGAGGGTAATCTACATTATATATACAACTCCCCTAGTTACAGAATGTCTCAGCAGTTAGAGACAGGAATGCAGAGGTAGTTATTATTTAATTAGTTGCAGAGTCACTCTGGTACACTACCACTAGTGTATTAGAAGTGAAGTTTGGTGTGGTCCTCTTATATTCACCCTCCCTCTAAGATCGCTGCCTCTCAAAGCAATGGGTCTGGGTCGAAAAATAGTGTCAAAGTCTATTCTATGGATGTGTCTTGAAGCTGCCAGATGCTTGCAATAGAATTCTACTACCAGGTCAGGTGCTGAAATATTAGAGATGGATTCCCAAGAGTTACACTTTCTACCATATCCCTTTTACTTGACTAGGAACTGGAACCTCCTCTAGTGCCAATAACTGTTGAGTATCTCCTTTACTTCTCACTTTTTCTTTCTATCTACTATAATTGGTAGAGGTAGGAGTTCGGTCTTTGTCCCAAAACTGGATTGATCAGGGTGGTGGAAAGTTTCACCATGTTAAATATAGAGTGGAGTTTTTTCATTGCTAAAGGCAGCTTTAGTTGGTAGGCCATAGGCCCTATCTATTATTCTATTATAAAGGGTCTGAGTCTCTAGTATGATAACTTGGCAGAGGGATGCATAGTCTTGATATCCAAAGCATCTAGGAATACCTTGTCTCTGGGGCTGAACACAGGGGCAGGAGTTCTTATTTGGTTATAGTAGCATGCTATGTCTTCTTGTACTTTTCAGATCATGGACTTTGCCTCCTTGATGGCTGTTCTCATCTGCTCCATGAACTCATTGACAGTTTCTAGTCTGGAAGGTTGCTGCCTTGGCTTGAAGTCCATCTGGGGGTTTTGACTTGTATCAAGTAGGAAAGGTATTTGTTGGGTTGAGACATAGATGTAGTTGTTATGTTGGAACTCAGCCAGGGGTAAAAGGTTGTACCAGTTATCCTAACACTTCTTAACAAAGATTCAGAGGTACTGGTCCAACTCCTGGTTGATACATTCTGTTTGTTTGTCTGTTTGCAGATGCCAGGCAGTGGAAGAGACCAACTATATACCTAATAACCTATAGAGTTCCCTCATGAACAGAGCTACAAACTGAGGCCTGCAATCCAAGACAACACATTGAGGTAGCTTATACAGCTTTCAGACATGATAGAAAAACAACTGTATTGCTCCTTCTGCAGTCACTGTTGTGTATATCAGAATGAAGTGTACCCTCTTGGACATTGAGTCTACCACTGTTATGACTGGGTCACAGCTGGCAGATTCAGGGAGTTCTATGACAAAGTCAATGCTGAGTGTGTCCCAGCATGTTCCAGGGACTGGAAGAAGGTGCAACTTGCCTACCAGAGAGTACCTTGCAAGCTTGGTACACAAGCACAGGTTGCAAGTGCTAACATATTGGCCTACATACCTCAACATCTAGGGCCACCAGTAGTTCTGCAACACCAATTTCAGCATCTTCTAGTATCTGGGATGTTCTGCTACCTTAGAGTTATGACACAGGGAGATAATCTACCTTTGTAGCTCCGGGTTCTAGGGTACATATATTTTGCCTCAGAATCAGAGCAAGCTATCTATACTGGACTACTCCAAGGAGTGTAACAACTTATTGGTGGACTGTTATAGCTCTAAGATGGCCTTGGTGACTAGCTCTTCTAAGTCTCTGTCTTGGTTACTATGTTAAATGTCAAAAAGCACCTTCTGTTTGATCTCTATGAGTTTAACCTCCTTTAATGCCCAAACAGCAAAGAATTCCAGTCAGAGGAGCATGATGCCTTTGTTGTTGCCAGCTCCAGTCCCATGGTCTGGCTTTCGAGACAAGGTGCCAGACTTCTCTATAGACCATCCAGGGTAGTGGCAGAAAGTGAAGTCAAAGTAAGCAAGATATAAGGACCAACAAGCTTGACAATAGTTGAGTTTCTTAGCTGTTATGAAGTACTCAAGGTTCTTGCGGTCCATCCAAATCTCTATGAGATAGGCTGCTCCTTCAATAAATGTCTCTACTTTTCCAGGGCCTAGATAATGGCCAGTATTTTCTTGTCATGGATCTCATAATTCCATTCCACCAGAGATAACAACTTGCTGTAGAAGGCTACTGGATGCCACCTTCTGCCTGTGGATGATTGTTGTGATAGGACTACTCCAGTAGTGAAGTCAGAACTGTCTGTCTTGATCCTGAAGAGGTCTAAGTTTTGTGGCAATACTAGCACTAGAGCAGAGGTTACTGCTTGCTTGAGAGCATTGAAGGCCTTACACTCCTTGTCTATCCAGGTCCATGCTTGGTCAGCTCAGGTCAAGTCAAAGAAAGGGCATGCCATGGTCGAGAAGTCCTGTACAAATTGTCTATAGAAGTTGACAAACCCCAAGAAGGCCTGGACATCAGTCTTGTTCTCTAGGATTGGCCACTTATGGACTCTAGTAATCTTGATGAGGTCTATAGAAACCTCATTCTCCAAGATAACTAGGCTGAGGTACTCAATCTACTCCTTCTGGAATTCATATTTCTCCAGATGAAGGAACAGCTTATGCTCCACCAAGATCTCAAGTACCCTTTAGACAGCTCTTGTATATTCTTCCATAGTTCTAGTAAAAATGAGAATGTTGTCTAGGTAGACAACTACAATACCTTCTGCTATAAGGTCTTAGAAGATGTTGTTCATCATTATCTAGAATATGGCTGGACTGTTAGTCATACCAAAAAATATTACCAATAGCTCAAACAGTCTATGGTTGGTATGGAACATGGTCTTCCATTTATCTCTGGACTTGATATGTACATTGTTGAAACCCCAGCAAATATTAAGCTTGGTGAAATCCTTGGCTCCACAAAGCTATAAGATAAGTTTGGAGATCAGAAAAAAAGGGTACTTGTTTTTAATTGTCATGGCATTAAGAGACCAATAGTCTTGGACCAGACAGAGTAAGCCATTCTTTTTCTTGATAAAAAAGACTGGGGTGGCCATAGAGAATTTAAAGGGTCAAATCCATCTGGTGTGCAAGTTCTCTTTGAGGAAGGTGTTTATGTTATGAGATGGTTCCTAAAGAAGAAACTATTTCCCATACATTCATTAATCTGATAGGAAATATAACATAGGAAAGATATAAATAGTATGGGAAGAATTATGTAAGATGTATATAGTTTTTAGTAAGGGTCATGTGATTGCAGGAGACAGGCACACAGACCAACAGACATTTGTATAAGTAGCTAGGAGAATCCAATGGAGAACTCTATTGAGTTTTTCCTGAACAATCACCTTGGTTGAGCCTAAGTCTTCATAACCTTGCACTAACACAAGAACTCAATACCTATTGTTGATCCTACATCTCACAGTCTCGATACTTTCTATTCTACTTACTCTTTTATCATCCTCACTAGTGGACACAGCTGTCATAGCCCTGACAGAAATTAGCCACTAGCTAGCTGCTGATATAATTCATTTACTAATTATTTACCAGCAATCAGTATTTAATAGCTAGAGTTACTTTAATCTCTTAGTTTGTTCTTATCTTGCATCTAATCCATCTATTTATTGAAAAGCCTACTTATTTGGATGACTTGGCATAGCTCATTAGAAGGCAGCAAGATTAATATCTGGAAGTCTTTAAGCCAGGGGAAGTTGGGCCTTACAGTAGAATAAACTAAGCCCATTAACCTACTACTACTCCTCTACCTAACTAGTCACCCTCACTCCCAGAATGTCTCAAAACCTAACAGGGGATGCTTGCCTGGAATGGCACATCCACTGAGAATCATCCAGAATACCTGTATCCTGTGAATTATTGGTAATACCAGTTAAAAGACTGTTTACTGCATTCCAGGTCCATGGCCAATACTTAGGAGCCTAAGAACCCCTTGAAAGTATATTAGAAATTGCCCTCCCAGAAAGTCCACCTACTCCTCTAGAAATGATATCCCCTCTACTCACAACAGCTCTAATTCCCCAACCCAAAGATCAACCAGAGATTTCCAATCTAGAGTTGAGGACCACCTTACTAGCCCTAGCCAAACAGTCAGAACCCCAAAACTGGAGAAGACAGAAGGGAGTTCACAAACTAGACCTATTTTCAGAAGGAAGCCCAAATGAGTTGAGGGCATTCATCTTCCAATGTTCAGTTTACTTTTGTGCCTGTACTGGAGAATTCACCAAGGACTTAGATAAAGTTTTCTCTGCAATCTCCTACCTCCAGAGAGTAGCCCTAGATTACTTCAAACTATATATCAATAAGCCAGACCCAGAACAGTCTTTTGACTTTCTAGAGAACTGGTTGGCATTCATACAGAAATTAACCAATATGTTTGGCTCTTACTCACCTGAGGATAATGATGAAGATGCAATTATCTCTCTATCTTTTTCTTCAGAGGAGAAGGCCATCAACTACTTTATCCAATTTGCCAAGTATCAGACCCACATCAGGTAGGATGACTGCTCACTCTAGAAAATGGTCAAGGATGCCATACCCCCTAGAATCCAGGACAAATTATGCTTCTGTAAAGAGGATCTGTCTTCCTTTGAAGTCTTGAAACAAACAGTACTCAAGATAGACAATGACTACTGGAAGTGAATTCAAGAAGAAAAAAACCATTAAAGACTGCTATGCACTCTGCAAGTACCATCTACCAAACCCAAGTTTGATTGAACATTAGAGGGAGGTGATCAATCAGTCCAAGAAAGATCACAGCTAAATCAGACTCCAGCATCAGTAACTATCTCAGAGTTGATTACTTCTACCAGCCCAAATATCTTGGAGCCAGATAGGAGACTCACACTGATAAAATGTCAGAAGAGAATAAACCTGAGATTATGCCTGTACTGCAGACAGGCAGGGTACTTGGCCAGAATTTGTCCCTACCAGAACCAATGTCCCCTTTTGACTTCTACTACATATACTACCTATCTTGAACCTGAATTGTGCTGGGTAGAACCCCTAAAAAATGTTAAAGCAGCCCTTTCACTCTCTAGAGAGAGGACTACCTAATCTATACCAGAGAATCCTCACTACTTGCAGATACTACAATGCTGATGAACCTAAGATCATTTGTAGTCAAGTTGTGATCAAAGGTTATAGTAGGAGATCTTTGGGGAATAATTGATTCAGGCTTGTCAGATTGTTTTGTGAATATGAACTTCATATTGAGTCATGGACTGCAGACTAAAATAATTGAGCCATTGCTAGTCTCATTGATAGACAGTACTGTTAACAACTTTGTAATACAAGTTTTAACTTTACCAATTCAATTTTCATGTGGCTCGTACCTCACTGTTGAGTTTTTTGTAATCCCACTTGATGGCTCCTGCTCAGTAGTCTTGGGTCTAAATTGGTTAAGAGTATACAACCCAGAGATAGACTAGAGGAAGGGCACCTTACAGCTTCACAAAAGGAAGGGGAAACCAATGACCCACAAACCCAAGCCCAGATTGGACATGTCTGAGGACACTAAGCAACTGTCTGAGACTCCAGCAAACCCTCAGAAACTATTGATAGCCTTGGTAAATACAGCAGTATATCATATTACATACTGGACCAAGGGTATTATAGCCTTCCAGTTAACTCTCTATTATGAGATCTCCAAACCCAATATAGAATCTAAAACTCTTGAATCACAGAATCCAGATCTAAACTCTGTTCTTTCTGACTATCACCTTTATGCCAAAGTGTTTAGTAAACAATGTTCAAAGCAACTGCCTGAACACTGTTCCTATGATCTGAGTATCTAGACTGAGAGAGGTAAACTTCCTCCTCCTAGACTAATATACTCCCTGTCAACCCTAGAGCTCCAAACACTGCAAGAATTCCTAGACAAGAACTTGAAGACAGGCATCATCAGACCATCAAGATTGCCATGTGGTTCTCTCATCTTGTTTGTGAAGAAAAAGAATAGTGCATTACAACTTTGTATAGACTACAGAGGCCTTAACAGGTTAATGAGGAAGGATTGCTATCCAATTCCTCTCATCTCAGACCTCCTAGAAGTGCCAAAGAAGGCTCATATCTACTCCAAGATTGACTTGAGAAGTGCTTATCACTTAGTATGTATAGCTCCCAGTGACAATGAAAGGGGCAAAAGAGGTTTTTACTGTAACAAGCAAATAGGGAAAAAGGTGGTAACAGTCCTCAATTGCATGCTAAAGGGTTTGTGGGGATGAATAGGTAGTGGGGATATCAGAAAGAAATTAAAAAAAGAAAGCACAGCTTATCTATAATATAAAAATAGTCAAAATGACTGTAAGATCAATCTAGATCTACCTTACATGGTGTCCCTAAGGTGCTAACCTTTAGGCACTATAACAAGCTCACTATCAAAGTAGTCAGTAAACTACTTCTGGGTCTTATGTTAGTGCAAGGTCATAAAGACTTAAGGCTCAACCAGAGTAGTTGTTTAGAAAGAACTCGATAGAGTTCCTTATTGGATTCTTTCAATACTTATACAAATATTAGATGGTCTGTGCACCTACCTTCTGCAATCACATGATCCTTACTTAAGAACTATCTATACATAATTCTTCTCACACTATTTATATCTTTCCTACATTGTACTCTTGGATGTTTTCCATCAAGTTGATGAATACATGAGAAATAGTTTCCTCCTTGGGAGTCATCTCATAACATGGCCCCCCCTTCAAGTTTCCTCGTTCCAAGGAATTTTTTCATTGTCTCCAGTTCTCCTTCCATCTTTTTTCTCTCTGTCTCTTATATTCCTTATTTGACCACCTCTATAGTATTTTTGCCATAAACCTCTCTAGGAGTTCTCAAAAGAACTCCTTTTTGTTGTTCTCCTTTTCCTGTCACCTTACTTCTTCAGCTTTTTCCCCATACTCCCTTTTGAACTCTTCAACCAGCTCCTTTGCATTCTTCAGGTTTTTCTTACTTTCCCAGGTATCCCCTTCTGCTGTATACCCCTTCCATCATACTAAGAACTTTTCTTTTCCCCTAACTATTCTTTTGTTTAGTATTTTTTCCATCTTGAATTCCTCTTTTCCTTCAATGACAACTGGTTTCAGTAGAGTTCTCCTTTGTCCTTCCACCTGGGACCTGTACAACCATACTCAACTTACATTAACTACAGGGTGTGTCTTAATAGAGCTAGGTAGTTCTAATTCTATAGTGTTGGTCGAGACAATTCCCTTAACCTTATAAGGCCCCACAAACCACTCTGTTAACTTTTCTGACCTCCTTCCTACTATTTGCCACTTGAGATCCTTTGTACTTAATAGTACTAAGTCCCTGACTTTATATTCTTCTCCTTTGCTTTGCTTTCTATCTGCATACTTCTTCATTTTCTCCTGTACTTTTTCTAATACTGCTTTTGCCTCTTCCTGGATTTTTCTCATTCTTTCTATGAACTTCTCTACTGTCTTGAACTTCCTCTTTTTTCTTCTCTCGAATCCTATTCATGGATCCTGACTGTAGTTTGCCCTAAAGGGGGATACTCTTGTAGCTAAATGAATTTTGTTGTTATATACAAATTTGGCAGTTCCCAGCCAGTCTGGCTACTGTTCTTGTCTATGGTCAATAAAGACCCTCAGATACTGCTCCAACTCCTGGTTTACTCACTCTGTCTGCCTATCTGTCTGCCTATCTGTCTAGGGGTGGTAAGCCATTGACAGCTTTGTCTGTATGCCTAACAGTTCATTTAGCTCCCTCATTATTCCTGCTATGAATTATACTTCTCTGTCCAATATAATACTTTCTGGGAGCCTATGGAGCTTCCAGACATGATCTTTGAACAGTCTGGCAAGTTCTTCCACCAATGTTTTCTCTGTCATTACTATAAAATGCACTATTTTACTAAACTGGTTACATACTACTAAGATCACATTGTATCCCTGTGCTAAGGGTAACTTCGTAATGAAATCTGCTGAGATATGACTCCATGGTTTCTCTGGAATTGCATTTGGTATAAGTTTCTCTGCTGGGGCCTCACTCCTGTTTTTATACCACTGACAGGCATCGCACCCATTTACATATCTCTCTACTTCCTTTATAACTCCTGGCTACCAGTAATTTCTTGTGACCAACTCTGTTGTTTTTCATCTTCCCCCATGGTCTTCTACTAGTATATCATGGTGTAGGCATACTACCTCTCTTCTTAGATCCTCTTCTAGGACATATATCCATCCTTTCTTCATGACTACTCCTTCTTCTATTGACCACTCCTTGTCTCAAAGGCTTTTTATTCCTGCCTTTTTTAGCTCTTCTACTACTTTTACTATTCTTTCATCCCTTTCCTGCACCTTCTTAATCCTCTCTCTTAGATTCCCATCTTCCACTAGTGTTTCTACCCCCCTTACCCACTCTGGCTTAATCAGCATTCTGTCCCCATTATCCTTCTCCACCCCTTCCTGCCAATCTGCCCTTCAGCTCAGTCTATTAGCTTTACCCATGCTTTTTCCCAGAATGTGTTTCAAGGTGAAGTCAAAGCGTGATAAATATAAGGCCCACTGGGCTTATCTCTGGTTTAACTTTTGACTTGTCATAAAATACTGGAGGTTTTTATGGTCTGTTCAGATCTCAAACTCCATTTTTGTTCCCTCTAGATAATGTCTCCATGCTTCCAGGAATTGAATTACTGCCAGTATTTCTTTGTTGTAAATCTTGTAGTTTTGTTCTGTTGCATTCAGTGACTTAGAGGTAAAGGCTACCAGTCTCCATTTCCCATCCTCACACTTTGTCAACAACACTCCTCCTGTTGCATAGTTTGATGCATCTGCTTCCACTTACATTTCTTTGTCTAAGTCTGGTATTGCCAAGACTGGCTCTGTCATGAATGCCTCTTTCAGCCTTCTGAATGCCTCCTCCTGTGCCTTTTCCCATATCTACTTCTCCTCCTTTCTGACTAGCATATGTAGTGGTGCTACAAGTTTTGCAAAGTCCTTAATAAATTACCTGTAGTAGTTGGTGAGTTCTAGGAATTTTTGCACCTCTTTTATGTTCCTCAGCATTGGCTAGCTTAGAACTCCTTTTACCTTTTCCCTCTGTATTTCTACTCCCTTTGGTCCTATTACTACTCCCAGAAATTCCACCTCTCTCACCTTCCACCGACATTTCTCCAGTCTTACAAAGAGATTATTTTCTTCGAGTCATTTTAACATCTCCTCTACTATTTCATCATGCCCCTTCTCTATTTCTGTTGCCACAATGATGTCATCTATGAAGGTGGCCATGTTCCCTTGATTTATCATGTCACAGAACAGATTGTTCATCATTTTCTGGAAGGTAGCAGAAGAGTTTATGAGCCCAAAATACATTACAGTTGGCTTATAGGCTCCAATGTGTATTGTGAATACTGCCTTCCATTCATCTCCTTCTTTGATTCTGATATTGTTGTACCTCTACCTCAGGTCTAGCTTTGTAAAAACCCTCTTACTGCCTACTCCATCCAAGATATTAGCAATTAATGGTAATGGATACCCGTTCTTGACAGTCCACTGGTTCACATGCCTATAATCCTGCACTATTTGTTGCTTGCCATTTTTTTTAGCTACAAAATGTACTGGTGATGTCTGTGGCAATTTTGATGGTCAAATGTATCCTTTTTGCAGTTGATCTTCTATGAATGCTTGCACCTCTTCTCGCTCTTCTCTCAACAATAAGTATATCTTCTCTTTTTAGGCACAAAGCCTTCTTTCAACTCAATTGCATGGTCCCAGACCTTTCACACTGTCATTCTTTCTGACTCTACTTTTCCGAACACTCTTTTCCATTTCCAAAATTTCTTTGGTACCAACTCCTTCACTTTCTTTTCTTCTTCTGTTTTCCTAACTTCTTTTCCCTTTTCTCCTTGTTTCTTTCTTCTGCATATGGGTGGACACCTCATCATCTTTACCTCCTCCTTTTCCCAATCTATCTCTGGGTTATAGGCAGCTAACCATGGTATATCCAATATTACCTCTATCTTTCCCAGATTATATATATCCATTCTTACTCTTTCTATGTGTCCCTTAAAGAACATATTGCACTCAACCTGGTGCGTAATTGCTCTCCCTATGTTTACTGTTCCATCCACATTTCTTACCAATAAAGGGGTTTTTAGTTTTTCCAGTTTGAACCCTTTTCTTTTCACAAATTGGATGTTCATGAACAGTCCAGTCATGCCACTATTGAGTAGTGCTTTAACCGCTACTCCCTCATAGTTTTCCAATTTCTCTAGTCCTATCTTCATCCACACTTCTCTTAGTGGCTGTAGTGTGCACTGTACATTTCTCACTTCCTTAGTGTTGCTTTAATGAGAAGCTTTATTTCCCAGTTTCTCTGGACATAATACACTGTACATATTTGAGGAGGCCAGCCAGAAGCTCACTGTTCTCTATTGTCTTTTGCCAACTCTTGTGGCATTTTCACTACCCTTCTCTCTCTTCCCTTTCTTTGCTAACAATTCTTGGCCATATAGCCCCACTTTCCATATACAAAGCATGTTCTATCTCCTCCTTTTCCTCTGTCTACTTCTATTGCATTGGGGTCTCTCACTGGCCCTGGCTGTCCCCCTCTATTCTGATATCCTCCTCTATACTGGGCCCCTGGCCTCCACGTGATCTACCCTTCCCTTCTTCTATATGACCCTCCCCCAAACCCTCCTCTAGGCTGTTCATTTCCCTGTGGGTGTGCCACATTCCTCTCCAACATCCTTTCCTCTGCTCTACTCTGCCTCTGATTCTTATCTAGTCTTACTGCTCTCTCCTACCATTCTTCTATTGTGCTAGGAGAGCTCTCTACTTCTACCAACTTCCTCCTAAGTGCTCCACTCAACCCTCTTTTGAACTCTTCGATGAGAGGGCGTCCCTCATAGTCACTTCCTTGCACTACCTTTTTGAATTCCTGGACATATTCATCACAGGTCCTCTCTTCTTGCTCAATTATCCTCAGCTGTTCTATCTTTTGTTCCTCCTCTGCTATTTCTCCAAATTCATTCCTCATTTTACTGAATAATTCCTCTGCTGTCTCTGTCTCTGATTTCCCTTTCAATAATTCATCCAATAGGTTGTTCTTCTCTGCCTCTGCTACCCCCCCTCCTCCCCTGTATGTAGGACAGTACCCAGGCCATTTTTGTTGCTTCTAATTCTCCTGTCATTTTCATACTCAAATATAAGCAAGCTGCGTTAATAAACACACTCACTTTCTCTATCCTTCCACTAAATAATGGAAGTTTTGCCACCTCCACTTTTTCTCCTCCATTTTGTTGTAATAGGGTAGCCACCTGCTGCTGCAGGCCAGTGATATGAGTAAGAAGTTGCTCCTCCCTGGTGGATGAAGCTTGTGATACAGGGGCAGTAGATTGTCCTGTAAGTTGCTGTTGCTGTTGTTGTTGTTGGGACATATGTAGCAGTAGTAGTGATAGTGGTAGTGATAATTCCTCATAAGAGGACAAGCAGTCTTCTTTGTCTGAACTTATAGCTGGCTATCAACTAAGAAGGGTGAAATGATACTATCCCTAAGAAGGGAATCCCTAAGCTAGATAGGCCTTTAGGAGGTTACCGTTATTCTCCTGCGTAGACTGATCATAATAGACTAGTAGTATAGAGCTGATAGCAAAAGACTGAGTATGAGCCCACTTGATATAGGGGTCAGGTCTCAGACAGGGACACAAGTTTTGTCCAGGCTATCTACCCACTGTCCCTAACTGACAGTGAAGTCCCCTTTACAACTAGGGCCTGCTTTCCAAAAAGCTTTCAAGTACTGTGCTCATTAGCGAGGATAATAAGAAAGTAAGTAGGAATAGGGATGTCGAGGCTGCAAGGTGCAGGGTCAGTGATGGATATCAAGTTCTTGTGTTAGTGCAAAATCATAAAGACTTAAGGCTCAACTAGGGTGGTTGTTCAGAAAGAACTTGATAGAGTTCCTTGTTGGATTCTTTCAATACTTATACAAATATTAGATGGTCTGTGCACCTACCTCCTGTAATCACATAGCCCTTACTTAAGAACTATCTATATGTAATTCTTTCCATGCTATTTATATCTTTCCTGCATTATACTCTTGGATATTTTCCATTAAGTTGATGAATGCACAAGAAATAGTTTCCTTCTTGGGAGTCATCTTATAACATCTTATCATACTTAGTCAAGCCTTCATCTGTACTCCCAACACCAAACCTTATGGGTGTAATACAATCTGAGTTGATGACTAGCTAGGCTTTCCAAGCCTACTACCTTGTAGAAGGTTATCTGAGCAACCACTATGCCTTGTTTCTAAAAAGAGTAGGGTATAGATATGAAATTCATTTACCAACTTAACCTCCCACCAAAATCATCTCTTACACACTCAAAAAAACTGCATCTGATGACCTCAAGAGCTTCTGAGATGAAGGCAAGGGCCAAGAAGGCACTGTCTTTTACCTTCCACTCTAAGAAGTATATTAGAAATTACAAATGTTGAGACTCAATTGACATAAAAAGAAAACTCAGCACCAATCCTTTCTCACCACTCTTCTATATAGCCTTGCCATATAAACCCTCCTAACTTCCCTTTCTGAAGCAGCATGCTAACCTGTCACTACTATGTGCTTTTGCTCTACTTCTATACTATCACCCCTAAACATCTCTTTATAACTTCCTACCTGGCTACTTTCTATCCCAAATTTGATCTAGAAACCAGTTTTAACATGTGCCAGTGTTCTAGCTTGCATGTTAATCTGGCACAATGTCATGCTCTTTGGCTGAGCTTATACTGAGGCAATCAGAGCCTGTTGATAGACTTATTGATTGGTCATCTGGGTTTCATGCTCATCTAAGTCTGTTCTAGGTTCAAAGTATATAGCACTCCAGAGTATAACCAAAGTTCCTGAGTCCTAGAGGGTAACCTCTAAACAGTCTGCTCCCAATCAACCTAATGCTAGTCTATCATATTTGTCTCTTGAAGTATACACTACTTGGTAAATGACAATCTGGTTATTGTGCAGTAAAAAGGGCCTTTCTAGAGGTTCCTTTGTATGGCTAAGGACTTATAGGAGGTTTCTAGAGTAAACTCAAATACTGAATTCAGGAGTATAAAGCATATCCTATGTTACAAATCCACAGAAAATTCATTGACAGTGTAACAATGAGTAGAAAACAATCTTTTGTACTTGTTATGGTTTATTTGAATGGCTAGTAATGTCATTCAGTCTCTCTAATACACCATGGGCATTTCAATGGCTCATAAATAACATTTTTGCAGACTTACTAGACATCTGTGTTGTCATCTATTTGGATAACATACTAATCTACTCAGACAACCTACAAGAATATAAGGCACATGTGAAAGAGGTTCTTTACCACCTCAAAAAGAATAACCTTTATGCATCTCCAGAGAAGTGCATATTCCATCAAAGAAAGATTGAATTTCTGGGTTACATACTGAGCCTGGAAGGCTTACAAATAAATAAAGAAAAAATAAGAGTTATTTGAGACTGGTCTACTCCTAGACATATAAAGGACGTACAAGCCTTTCTAGGCTTCATGAACTTCTATAGGAGGTTCATTAATAACTATTTTGAGCTAACAGTGTTATGTTGGACAGCCTTTTTAGGCAATTTAAGTGATAATTATCACAAATCTATACTATAATTTAGCTCAAGCAGTAAAGGTGACACTGATTGTATACTACTTGACCTCCAGTCTTGGACTCATGCATATTACCCAAGTAGCAGAATAGTGGCTGTGACCACCACTATACCAGCCTCATAGGGCCTGTCTAGCCATTTTGTACCAGACACAACCCAAAAATCCCCTCTAGAAGCTCTCTTAAGAACTGTCTGAACCTTGGGAAAACTAGTCTCCTCAGATAGAATAATGTCATGATTTGGTGGCCATTGTATTTGATGGTTTAGGCTTTAGTGTTACTATTAGATCTTGGCAATCATTTTTGATATCCTCTATAATTAGACATATTACAAGCTATCCTCTTAAGGGCAACATTGTTAGGGTATCTGGGAAGGAAGGACTATCCAAGGGTAGTGGAGAAAGGTTAGAAGTATGGAAGAACAACAGAGAGGGGTCAAGAAAGTTGGAATTGGAGAGATTGATGAAAACGTCGATCTCAAGAGCAGATTACCCATGCTGACTTTGAGGCTCCTTAAGCCATGTTCAAAGGCCAGATTCAATGGAAAGCTCTAAGAGAAGACTAGGTAGGAGGGTTAGAAGGGATGGAGAGTACTGGCTGTATAATTGGAAAGAGACCCTGCTTTATCATTCCACTCCCTACTATAATGGGATATTGGAATGTTTCTTTGGTTTTCTTAACTGTTGATTCTATGATTTGTAATTCTAATATATACTCTAGGAGTACAGAGAGGTCTAACAACAACTTACCCCCATTATCTCCCTTCCTCTGTCACTCTAGAGCTCCACTGCTATTTCTGAGTGACTAAGTTTCCTGTTTGTTTCTTTATAAAACTCTATAAAACTTCCCTTGAGGAACATATCTCACTTCAAGGAGAACTTGGGCATTCACTTGACTAGGAGTTTAACCACTCACTACATGTTTTTGGAGTAGATTTCCAACTGTACAGTCAGTTGAAGTAGAGCTTACACAAGGACATGGGAGTTCTAGGCAGTACTGCTGTATCAATGGTAAGCCAGGCTACTAGACTAGCTTGAGAAGGGTAGTGTCACAGTACAAGACAAACATACACCTTTAAGATCCACAATCAACTGGAGCTTGTTCTTGAGCAGATATTAAAAACATTTCATCTTCTAGGTTTTCATTGGCTCTTTTTATAGCAACCTTTGTAAGCTCTCTATTATTTGATTTACCTTCCTAGTGTCTACTCAATCATGCACAACTGTGACACAGCTTGGAGATTTTGTCTCTCTGACCTGTTCTGCTCACCCTTGTCATTTATTCTCCCCATCAACAGTACCCTTGACTCACCTGACTCACAATGATAACCCATGGAATTGGAATGTAGTTTGCCAAAATACCTTTGAGGAACTTAAGACTGCTTTTATGACTGTGCCAGTACTAATGCACTAGGACCCTAAAAGCCAAATCATCATAGAGACAGACACCTTAGACATAGTCCTGGCTGCTATCATCTCAACATTTATAGAAGAAGAATTACACCTGATTGCCTTTTATTCCAGAACCTTCAACCTAGCAGAACTCAACTATAGTGTACATGACAAAGAGCTATTAGCAATCTTCAATACTTTTAAGAAATGGAGATATTACCTTAAAGGGATGGCCAAACTGGTGGAGGTCTTCACAGACCATAAAAACCTCCAGTATTTCTATATTACAAAGCCCCTCTCCAGACAACAGGCTTGATGGTCTGAATTCCTCTCCCAGTTCAATATGACCATTAGATTCTACCTGGGATGACTAGGCACAAAACCAGATGCACTGACAAGATGTAACGACATCTATCCAAATAGATGGGACCTGAACCCCTTGCAGCTACCAAGTCAGGAGGTGAATGTGAGACCTATATTTACAATTGCCTAATTGGGAAAGGAGAAAGATACTAAACAACTGGCAGCAGCACCCCTACAACCTAGTCACACTCTCAACTTGGAGTCACTATATAGTGACATCTTGAGGGCATGGCCATTGGATCCAGTAGTAGCAAGGTTTGTGACTATTACACTCCCCCAGAGGATCCAAACTAGAAAATAGATAAAAGTGGACTAGTTCATCATTGAGAACAGATCTATGTTCCAGACATCAATGATCTCTGATTGCAAATACTAAAAGCAAAACATGACCACTTACTGTTAGAACATCTAGACCAGAGCAAGACTTTCCTGGCAGTACACCAGCACTATATCTGGCCCAACCTCAGGAGGTTCATTAAGGATTATATAGCTTCCTACAATGTCTACAAGTGCAATAAACCCTAGAGATATAGACTCTATGGAAAGCTAAACCAACTACCAATCCAACCACAGCCTTGGAAGTCTATATCTATGGACTTTATTGAGCAACTATCTGAATCGCAGGGTTATACAGACATTCTGGTTATTGTAGATCAGCTCACTAAACAAGCTGTATTCATTCCCACCCAGCAATTAATAGACTCCTCACAACTGACTGAACTATTCATCAACTACATATTCACTAAGTACAGAGTACTGTCCCACATAACTTCAGATCAAGGTTTAGAGTTTGTGTTCAAATTCTTCAAATCCTTGGCATCATCATTAAATATCAGACTATACTATATCTCAGGTTACTATCCTGAGGCAAATGGCCAAGCAGAACAAACAAACCAAATGCTAGAACAATATCTTTGTCACTACTGCAATTATCAACAAAACGACTAGGCACAATTACTACCATTAGCCAAATTTACATACAACAACATATCCTTGTCTTTAACAGGGGTGTCACCATTCTTTGTAAACAAAGGTTTCTACCCAAGATTACAGATCCAGAAGACAAAGGAACTCTCTTCAACAGCAGCAAACAAATACATGAACAAACTGGAATTGATATATCACAAACTCAAAGAATCTCTGGAGAAGGCCCAGAGCTATTACCAAGTATCAGCAGACAGATGCAGAGAGAAACCCCCAATTATTAATGTAGGAGAAGCTGTTTTTGTTCTAGTGCAATTGATCAGATCAACTTGGCCATCCAGGAAATTGTCAGAAAGATATCTAGGTCCTTTTATAGTCACAGAAAAACTAGGCAAGTAATCATATCAAATCAAACTACCAGACTATCTACATACCATACACCCAGTCTTCTATATTTCACAGTTAGAACCAGTGAAGTTGAGCAGCATCCCAAACTGAGTCAACCCACTACCCCCACCAGTTGAGGTGGAAGAAAACCTAGAATTTGAGATTAACCAGGTACTGAATGCAAAACTAGACAAATAACACAATATTTCCCTGATCTACTATATCCAATGGGCAGGATATGAGGGCACAGATGATGAGTTCTTCTAGCTAAGCACAGCAGAATTAACACATGCTCAAGAACTAATATGGAATTTCCACTCACATTACCCTGAGAAACCAGATCTAGACCTCTACTTCTGCCTAATGCCCTCTTATTCTCACCACTCAGATACTATGTAGACTTGAAATTTTTTTTCTCTTCTTTTGTACTTGGGATTAGCAAACCACAGTACTAAAAGGCCATAAGGGTGTAGCCTTAAAGAAGGGGTACTGTCATAGCCCTGACAGGAATTAGTCACTAGCTAGCTGCTGATATAATTCATTTACTAATTATTTACCAGCAATTAGTATTTAATAGCTAGAGTTACTTTAATCTCTTAGTTTGTTCTTATCTGGTATCTAATCCATCTATTTATTGAAAAGTCTACTTATCTGGGTAACTTGGCATAGCTCATTGGAAGGCAGCAAGATTAATATCTGGAAGTCTTTGAGCTAGGAGAAGTCAGGCCTCACAACAGCACTCACAAGCATCTTGGATAGCAGGCCCTAGCTATAAAGGGGACTTCACTGTTAGTTAGAGACAGTAGGTAGAAGACCTGGACAAAGCTTGTGTTTCTACCTAAGACCTGACCTCCATATCGAGTGGACTCATATCTAGTCTTTCACTATCAGCTCCATACTACTGGTCCATTGTGATCAGTCTACACAGGGGAACGATAGTAACTTCTTAAAGGCCCATCTAGCTTAGAGATTCTCTTTTTAGGGATAATATCATTTCACCCTTCTAGTTAGTAGCTAGTCATAAGCTCAGACAAAGAAGACCACTCTTCCTCATACAAGAAAGCATCACCATCACTATCATCACTACTATCACTACCACCATATATGTCTTGGCAATAGCAACAACAACCTATAGAGCAACCTGCTGCTCTTACACCTCCTCCTCTTACTCAGGAGGAGCAACTTCTTATCTTAATTGCTGGCCTACAGTAGCAGGTGGCTACCCTATTACAACAGAATAGAAGAGCAAGAGTAGAGATAACAAAACCTCCTCTGTTTAGTGGGAGAATGGAAGAAGTAAGCATGTTTGTTAACATGGCCTATCTGTATCTGAGGATGAAGATGATGGGAGAATTGAAGTCAACAAAGATGACTTGGGTGCTGTCTTATATACAGGGAGGAGTGGCAAAAGCTTAGAAAGATAATCTATTGGATAAATTATCAAAAGAGGAATCAGAGATGGAAACAGTAAAAGAATTGTTTAGTAAAATGAAAAACGAGTTTGGAGAAATGGTAAAAAAAGAAAGAAAAGTAGAGTAGTTGAGGACAATAGAACAGGAAGGAAGAATATGTGATAAGTATGTCCAAGAGTTTAAAAAGGTTGCAAGAGGAAGTGGATATAAGAGGTAACCTCTTATAGAGGAGTTCAAAAGAGAGTTAAGTGGGGGATCAGGAGGAAGTTAGCGGAGGTAGAGTCCTCCCTATATAATAGAGAAGTGGTAGAAGAGAGTAGTAAGGTTGAATAGAAATCAGAGGTAGAATAGGGCAAAAGAAAGGATATTGGAAAGGAACATGGCATGTCTATCAGGAAATGTGTAGCAAAGAGAAGGATTTGGTGGGGGATCATATGGAGAAAGGGGAGGCTAGATTGTGTGGAGAACTAGAGGCCAATATAAAGGAGGACATCAGAATAGAGGAGGACAGCCAGGACTAGTAAGGGACCCTAACACAATGGATGTTGATAGAGGAAGAGGGAGAGATAGGACATGCTTTATATGTGGAAAGTAGGGCTATATAGCCAAAAATTGTTGGTAGAGAAAGGAAAGAGAGAGGAGGGTAGCAGAAATGCCACAAGAGTCAGCAAAAGAAAGTAAAGGACAGTAAGTTCCTGACTGGTCTTCAATAATTTGTACAGTATATTGTGCCCAGAAAAACTAGGAAATAAATTGAATTGTCATAGCAATACTAAGGGAGCAAGAGGTGTATGGCATATAATACAACTGCTAAGAGAAGTGTAGATAAAAATAGGGTTAGAAAAGCTGGAGAACTACAAAGGAGTAGCAGTAAAGACACTGTTAGACAGTGGGGCAGCAGGCCTGTTCATGGATACCAAGTTCACAAAAGAGAAGAGATTTAAACTAGAGAAGTTAAAAACACCCTTGCTAGTAAGGAATGTAGATGGAACAGTAAATATTGGGGGAGCAATCACTCACCAGATGGAGTGCAACATGTTCTTTAAAGGACATGTTGAGAGAGCATGAATAGATGTGTATAATCTGGGGAAAACAGAAGTAATATTGGGTATACCCTAGCTAGCAGCTCATAACCCAGAGATAGACTGGGAAAAAGAAGAGGTCAAAATGACATGGTGTCCACCAATATGTGGAAAGAGAAAGCAAGAAATGCAGGAGAAAAGGCAAGTAAGTATCACAAATGGCCACTTACTGATTTGTAATTGGTTGATTTGATAATCAAAGTGCTCAAAAAAGCAAAGTTAGACAAGCAGCAGAAGATGTTGTTAAGTTTGAGGTTTATCCTCAGACATACAGTTCTTAAATACATAATTGTGGTGGTCTGTGCACCAGGACAGTCTACCACATGATCACTACCTATTGTTCTACATATAGGAGTGCTATTGTTCTTGAAATAGAGATAACCTAATCATCTTAGAGCAGTTCTTTGTTCTATTCAAGGACAGATGATAATCTATGGGTAAAAATCAGTGTCATGTACAAACATTGAGGACCTTGTATCTCCATGGGATCTTATTGCCTCTGGGTCTATTTATAGCTGAAAGAAGCACAGTGAAGAGAGCTTCACAATGGTCATTGAAGTGAACAATTATGTCAAGCAGTTCCTGAGATATCAGCAATTTAGTATTTGGTGACTTAGTGATTGCTGATTGATCTGCTGATAACATGGTGAATACTGATCTCCTTGAGATGTTTTTGGTATCATTTAAAAGGTCTTCTTAAGGGCTTTTTGTGGCCATTTAGATTGTTGAAATTAGTTGAGTATTTCTAAAGTTATGGTCTAAATAAAGTTTGTGACACTATTCTTCTCTTTCTTTCCTTTCTCTACCAACAATTTTTGGCCATATAACCCCATTTTCCACATACAAAGCATGTCCTATCTCCTTCTCTTCCTCTATCAATATCCACTATGTTGGGGTCCCTTGTTGACCCCAGCTGTCCTTTTCTATTTTAATATTCTCTCCTATATTGATCCTCTGTTCTCCACATAATCTGATCTTCCCTTTCTCCATATAGCCCTCTACCAAATCCTCCCCTTTGCTGTACATTTCCTAATGGATATGTTGTGTTTCTCCCTAACATTTTTTCTTCTGCTCTACTCTACCTTTGATTTTTATCCAACCTTACTACTCTTTTTTGCTATTCCTCTATCATACAGGGACCTTACTACTCTTTTTTGCTATTCCTCTATCATACAGGGAGAGCTCTGTCTCTGCTAACTTCCTTCTGATCCCCCCACTTAACTTCCTTTTGAATTCCTCTATAAGGGGTTGCTCCTCATATCCATTCCCTCTTGTGATTTTCTTAAACTCTTGGACATATTTATCATATGTCTTTCCTTCCTGTTCTATTGTCCTCAACTGTTCTACTTTTCTTTCTTCCTCCACTGTTTCCCCAAACTTATTTCTCATTTTACTAAACAATTCTTCCACTGTCTCTACTTCTGATTTTCTCTTTGACAATTCATCCAACAAATTATTCTTCCAAGCCTCTACTACTCCTTCTTGCATATAAGATAGCATCCAGGCCATCTTTGTCAACTCCAACTCTTCCGTCATTTTTATACTCAGATACAGACAAGCCATATTGATAAATATGTTCACTTCCTCTATTTTTCTACTAAACAGAAGAGATTTTGCTATCTTCACTCTTTGTTATAAGATGACTCCCAAAAAGGAAACTATTTCTCATATATTCATCAACTTAATAGAAAACATTCAAGAATACAATATGGGAAAGATATAAATAGCATAGGAAAGATTATGTAAGATATGTATAGTTATTAGTAAGGGTCATGTGATCATGGGAGATAGGTGCACAGACTATCCAATATTTGTATAAGTACCTAGGGGAATCCAATGAGGAACTCTATTGAGTTCTTCCTAAACAACTACCTAGGTTGAGCCTTAAGTTTTCATGACCTTGTACTAATACTCTTGCTCCTCTACTATAAGAGTGACCAGAGTAGAGTGGACTCTAGGAGAATCCTTAGTAATATTATACTCCTAATCATATTATAACTCACCTCTAGGAGAATTCTTAGAGATTAGGATAAGGCTCCTGGAGTGTACTTTTACAATATATATATTCCTACTGCTGGAGTGTCCCTGATCCTATAGTCCTGTCAGTCAGGGTCAGGAGTCTCCAAATTAAGCTAAAGGAAATTAAATATTATATAGTAATATTTAATTAAGTATAGGGTCACTCTGGGCTGTAAGTCTGGTATCTCAGGGAGGGTGTTAGTAGAGTTCCCTTACATCTACTTTGTTGTAATAGAGTAGCCACCTGCTGCTGCAGGCTGGTGATTAAGGTAAGAAGTTGCTCTTCCCAAGTAAAAGGAGAAAGTGTAGGAGCAGTGGATTGCTCTATGGGTTGTTGGCAGAATATACTGACTGGCAATGGTGATAGTGGTAATGATGATGATGATAATAATAATATTTCCTCATATGAGGAAGAGTGGTCTTTTTTGTCTGAACTTATGACTAGTTATTGACTAGAAGAGTAAAACAATATTATCTCTAAGAAGAGAATCTCTAAGCTAGACAAGCCTTTAAGAGGTTACTGTTGTTCCCCTATGTAGACTGACTACAATAGACCAGTAGCACAGAGCTGATAGCAAAAAAACTATATACAAGCCCACTTGATATAGAGATCAGGCAGGAACATAAGTTTTGTCCAGGCCTTCTATTCACTGTTCCTAACTAACAGTAAAGTCCCCTTTATAGCTAGGGCCTACTATCCAAGATACTTGTGAGTGCTATACTCACTAGCAAGGATAATGAGAAAGTAAGTAAAATAGAGAGTATCAAGGCTACAAGGTGCAGGGTTGACAATAGGTATTGAGTTCTTGTGTTAGCATACAGTTGTGAGGACTTAGAGCTTAACCAAGATGGTTGTTCAGAAAGAACTCAATAGAGTTCTCTGTTGGATTGCCCTAGCTACTTATACAAATATCTGTTGGTCTGTGTGCCTGTCTCCCATGATCACATGACCCTTACTAATAACTACATATATCCTACATAATCTTTTCTACCTATTTATATCTTTCCCATGTTATATTCCTGGATATTTCCTATTAGATTAATGAATGTATGGGAAATAGTTTCTTTTTTAGGAACCATCTCATAGCAGTACCTCAGTTTCATTCCATGATTCTGAGGTGAGAATCTTCTATACTATAGACTAGAATTTGTCACTCAGTACACCTACAGTATTTATCATCACTCTAGGTAATTCTTAATACATCTAGAGTCTCATTCCACAATTTTGAGTGTTTATTATTACTCTAGGTCCCTGCCACTTGTTATAAAAAGCCAAGTGACAGATCAGTGAACAGCATCACATGGCTGGCAAGTGGACAGCTGATTGTCTGCTGTGAAATGGTTGATCTCACATTCTCATTCTGTGCTTCCCTTATTACTGATTATCTCTTCTCATTCTATCCATCACTTCAGATTCTTACTAAGCAGTTTTTTCTCCCTTGGTACAATTTTTCTGTCCCTTAGTTCTGTGTTCATCAGACCGAGGTGAATTGTTTATTTCTACATATGCACACATTACACCGATGTATCTAGCTGAGGCACATTAATACATTTCAGTTCTGTGCTCATCAGACTGAGTTGAGTTACTTGACAGCGACTTGACAGCGACTTGACAGCGACTTGACAGCGACTTGACAGCGACTTGACAGCGACTTGACAGCGACTTGACAGTGTGCTTCTTTTTATAAAAAAAAACACCAAGCTATGTGTCTAGCCGAGTGTCTTCAACTGCTGGTTGGTTCTGGGAGTCACAGGATAGTCTCAGAAGAGACTACCTTTTGAGTTTGGTTGTCGTGGCCCCTGGTACTGCGATGCTCTAAGCACTGCCGAAGCACTGATCTCTCTGATGGTATCTTCACACAAGGACTATTTAACCTTGACCTTCGACTTTCCCGTTGTTGCCACAGGTTACCCTCATTATGAACCATATCTCAACATCTGAATTGCGACTCATTGAACTGGAAAATCTCACAAGCAATGACGAAGAACACGATTCACGCAGCACCACACCTGAACCACGTCTCGTCGGAGGCAACAACATTATAGTCAATTTTCGCATCCATCTCTTCTTATTTTGCTTGATTGAAGCCGGTTTCATTGCTTTAGCCTCCGTGTGCTTAACCAGACCATTATCCCTCACGTTCGGACTCAGCGACTCGAAAATTAAAGGTGGCTTCACTGTCATCTTCGTCGTGTGGCATAGTCTGGCAGTTTCTGCTGGTGGAAACATCACCGTTGATGCTTTCAGTCGAGAGTGGTCTGTTCAATTGGAACATATGGTTCCTGGGACCACTGACATAGTGTCAACTATCAACTCCGGATGGCTCGAGCGTACCTCACATTGTCTTTCAAAGCATGCCAGCAGCACATTCAGGTTTGCTTTCCTAGCCTCACTGGCCCTTATGGTGCTTGTTCACCTTGCACCTGGGACAATTAGTGTTACGGCGATCGCCGTTCCGACTGTTGTTCAGGTTGCTAGACAAGTCTCCCAAATAAACAATGGCAACGCCCAGCAACTTGTTACCTTCTCAGGACGTGCCAATCTCATCGTCAGACAAGAAAGAATTGAACTTACTCCATTTGGGTTCAAGCTTCCCGCAAACACACTGATGTCTTTACCACCGCCCCGTGGTAAATCCAATGAAACCCTAGCGTACAATACTAACATCGTCGAATTTCACCACAACTGCCGCTGGGAAGCCCCATCCATCGTCAACGTATCAGGCCTATCTATTTCTGCTGCAGGGCAAATCTGGAATACTGATCTCATCCTTGGTGGTCAGGGTCAGACAAGACCAGGTATGCTCCATGATGGGCAAATGATGGGATGTTCTGACGGCACTACTTTTTTCAGGCTCCAGTATTAGTCCCCTCTCTCTTACCGACTTTGACGCCATGATGAACACAAGTACTAGTGCTTACTTATTCATCGGAGGAAATTCCTC
>Ga0153926_100015_pt1 | contig 34591 bp, 38 predicted proteins | sample TSNJ010MetaG_FD_104716 | JGI IMG/M metagenome (GOLD analysis project Ga0153926, IMG submission 104716) | Attine ant fungus gardens microbial communities from New Jersey, USA - TSNJ010 MetaG | ecosystem: Host-associated > Fungi > Mycelium > Unclassified | place: USA: New Jersey, Wharton State...
TAAGGAAAATCTATATAATATAGACAAAAAGCTTTAGGAATATCTTTAGAGTTTACCAAAAAACAAAATAACTTTTCAATAGAGCTCAATGTTATAACTTGGCAAAATGGCTAAGTCATTATTGTATCATTGCAGATCATTGCAAAGGTAAGAGTCATCATATTAATAGTCTTTTAATTATAGCTTTGGATAATTTTCTCCATTTATAGGGGTAACTTTGTAAGAAGGGTCATTGCTCAGACTGCTTCTATATAAACTAGTTTGTTGTCTTTTATGTGAACATAGACAGTAGTTTGTCAATTGTAGGCATAGGGTTGCAGTCTCCTGGAACTTGAAGTTTGTCAATAACAACAACATTAGTATAGATAGCAGAAATGTTGGTAGTCCTATACTGTCATGAGTTGCCTTGACTATGATCAAAGATATATATTTATAGAATAACAGATAAGGGAATTAAACTGGTAGTTTCTTGGCTGGTTATAGAATACCATCAATGTAAATAAGAGCAAATAGTGTACTTGTATAAGTAGCTGGTACAAATAAGCAAGAACCCTATTGAGTTCTTTTTGTAACCCTCAAAAATTTAGCTGCTGAGTTCACTCAACTTGAGTTGTACAACAGAAGAACTTGATATTACTTCTTAGACACTATTTACCTCAAGCCTTGTCTATTCTCTTACTCTTACATTATTTTGACTCTTGACCAGTAATCATTACAATTGCTAGTTACCTCCATACATAGCTAGGCCCTTGGCTTAAGAGGACTTGGTAGTTAGTTAAGGACTGCTGGTGGTAGTGTGGTACCAAACCCAGGTATTATATTCAAGACCTGACCTTGCAATTGGATGGTGTTCAGTAGACTACTTGTACTCTTTCACTTTATCAATCTTGTACTGGAGGTCCATTGTGATCTATATACACAGAGGAATAGCAGTGTATTCTTAAGAAGCTGCTTAGAGTAGGAATTCTCTTTTTAGAGGTAATAGTGTAACTCTAGTACTAGAGCAGTAGCTAATAAGACAGTAGGTGTCTAGCTGGGTGAAGATCTTGCACTCTAGCAGACATAACTTAAGTAAGATCAAAAACCTTTTACTTCAACCTTGAGGCATTAATACTATATTTCAATAACAATATAACAACCTTCTAAGCAATATGCTCAAAGAAAAGCAAGTTCTTGCTTCACTAAGAGCATAGTTAGAGAGAAGGAAAGAAAGAGAATGTTGGAGCTATAGGAAGTTTGCGCACTTTGCCTGTAACTGCAAGACAAAGAAAAAAGAAAAAAAGAAAAAAAGAGAAAAACCCCAAAATAGATATGAGATGTTAGCGACTAGGGTGATGTAGTATGGAGTAAGAAGTGAAGTAGAGGTGAGATAGCAGGAAAGAGTAAGAGAGTAAAGTATTTTAGATGTTGGGGGGTTGGACACCACAAATAGAAATGTTCAAGCATAAAAGTAAAAAGACAGAAGAAGAGAAGTGAGCAAGCAGTACATGTGATTACTCCACAAAAGGCATAGCAAGAAAGGAGACTGGTATATTCCATATAGGAAAAGGTATAGAAATACTATGATAAGGGGAGCATACTTCCAGAAGAGGTACTTTTACTTAAAAGGGGATAGATCATAGAGACAGTAGTAACCTATGTAGAGTATGGAATATGTAAAGGCAAGGGAGTTTAAACCCATGAAAATTGAGGATAAGAGTTTCTCCTTGGAAGACAAGTAAAAAAATATATGGTGCAACCTTTTCTAGGAAGCATGGAACTGAAGAGAGGAAGAAGCAAGGAGGGGAGATATGACAAGGGTACAGTATATAAAGTATGGAAGAAAGAATGCAATAGAAGAAAGAGTGCTAGAATGAGAAAGGAGTGAGATCTTGTGCCCAGAATGTAGAACAGAAAAGAAGAAACTGTAGTGGAATTAGGGAGTAGTAGTATACTCTATAGAAGGAAAGGCACAGCAAGATGGTGCATAGACAGGAGTTCTGAAAAGTGCAGTACAACAGAAGGACAAGCAAAAAGATATCAGAAGAACATTCAAAATGTTAAGAGAAGTATAGCTGAACATTAGGATAAAGAAAATAAATACACATGAAGGCATAACAGTAAAAGTGCTCTTGGATAGTGGTGCAACAGGAATGTTTATGGACAGAAAGATGACAGCAAGGAATAGATTTAAGCTGCAGAAGTTAGAAAGACTGGGAGTAGTAAGAAATATAGATGGTACAAATAATAGTAGAAAAATGATTATATACCAGGTGGAGATAAATGTGTACTAAAAAAGTCATATAGAAAGAATAAGGATAGATGTATATGATCTAGGAAGAACAGATATCATACTGGATATGCTATAGTTGCAGACACACAACCCTAAGATAAATTGGGAGACTAGAGAAGTCAAAATGACAAGATGCCCACCAATCTGTGGAAGGAGTATAGTAGCAAAAAAGAAAACAGAAAAAAGAAAGAAAGTAGAGGGGAAAATCAGAGCAATAGAAAAATCAGAAAGAAATGAATAGAAGATGTTGATAGAGGAGAAATTTGATGATAAAGTCAAATTAGATAGAGAAAAAGTAAGGAAGATGGTGTTATAGAAATTTCACAAGTGGCTTAAGGTGTTCAAGAAAGTGGAATTGGAAAGAATACCAGTGAGAAAACCTTAGGACTATGCAATAAATCTAAGAAAAGATTTTGTGCCAAGAAAAGAAAGGATATATTTAATATCAAGAGAAGAGAAAGAGGAGATAAGAGAATTTGTAGAGGAATAGTTGAAGAAAGAGTACATTAGACCCTCAAAGTCACCCTAGACTTTACCAGTATTCTTTGTGGGGAAAAAGGACAAAAAGAGAAGAATGGTATAGGTTTATCAATACCTAAATAAAGAAACAGTCAAGAATAACTATCCATTGCCATTAATTTTGGACTTGATCAATGCTATGGATATAAAGAAAGTGTTTACAAAAATGGATCTGAGATGGGGATATAACAATATATGGATAAAGAAAGAGGATAAATGAAAGACTGCCTTTATTACATATCCAGGGGTATATGAACCCACAGTTATATTTTTTGGTCTTACAAACTTGCCAGCAATCTTCCAGGCAATAATGAATGATATTCTTAGAGACTTAATTGACACTGGAGATGTAGTAGTATTTATCGACAATATATTGGTAGGAACAGAGGATGAGAAGAAGCATAATGAGATAGTAGAAGAAGTGTTAAGGAGGATAAAGAAGAATGACCTCTATATAAAACTAGAAAAATGTGTTTGAAAAGTCAAAGAGATTAACTTTCTTAAACTGATAATAGAGATAGAAGAAATTAAGATATAGGAGGAAAAAGTAGCAGGAGTTCTTGAATGGCCTAGACCTAAAAAAATCAAAGAAGTATAGAAGTTCCTAGAATTAGTGTTATAACATAGCAAAAACAGCTAATAGACACATGAGAGAGAATGACTCAAAGAAGATGTATGGGATTTTATAAATAGAAGTAAATATAGAATATGTATAAGTAGTATACAGTAATTGAATAAGAACTCTATCAAGTTCTTCTTGTTAACTTAGACTAGAAGTAGTTCTAAGGTATCACAGTCTAAGTTCTTTATACTAAAACTCAATTCTTCCATTGGCACTGCTTACCACAGAGCTCTACCATCTCTTACTCTTTTATTTTTCTTAGTACCTGAGTAACACAACTTGTAGCGACTTAGTCTAAGATGACTTAATCACCCTCCTAGTCTAAGTTGACAAGGAAAACTCAATAGAGTTCCTATTTGATTATTGTACACTACTTATACATATTCTTGTATTTACTTCTATTTATTAAGTCCCATGCATTTTTTGTAAGTCATTCCTTCTCATATGTCTATTAATTTCTTAATTAAAAGAAAAGGAAAAGAAAAGAGATATAAATAATGATTTAGCTATTTGATCAAGTTATGATACTACCCCCATCTCAAGGTTCTGTTACCAAGGAACAGTAAATGTTCTTAGTGGTCACCCTAGATGGATGTTCAGGAAGAACTCAATGGAGTTCTTCGTTGGATTGCAGCCCTACTTATACTATTACTACAGTGGCTGTACTCTAGAGTTCCATGGTCACATGTCCTTTCCAGAATGTTCCATGGTCACCTGGCCTTGTCACATGACTTGGCTCACTAAGACCCTATCCTGTTTATGTCTTTGCTCCGTTGTGTTACTTTGGAGATTGTTAGGTTGAGTGTTCCCATGCATGGGAAGCCCTTTTCTACTCGAGGTTCTCATAATAGGTTCCTTGCCCCAAGAATTTTACAACTCATAGTAGAGGTCACAAATGTTCCCCATTTCATTATCATCTTCTTCTGTCTATTCTTTGATTCTTGATTTTTTCTGCTTAATTTTCTTCTGCTCTTCCTTTATTATTTCTATTGTTCTTTGTCCTTTTGCTCTTCCTTCTTTCCATCTCCTTCAAGTTCTTTCTAATCTCACCCAGTATTCCTCATTATACTTCTTATCTGACCACCTGAATAATTTTCTCACCATAAACCTTTCTGGTAATTCTCTTCTCCTAAAGGTTTCTTCTTCTCTTTCTTGTTTCCTGACATCTTTCATGTCTTGCTGGTATTCCTTCTCAAATTCCTCAACTACTTTTTTTGTATTGCCTAGATTTTCCTTTCTGTAAGGACTTAGACTAAGATGTCTTAGAACTACTCCTAGTCTGAGTTGACAAGGAGAACTTGATGGAGTTCTTATTGATTGTAGTATACTACTTATACACTTCTTGTGTTTACTTTTATTTATAAACTCCCATACATCTCTTCTTAGTTGTTTCATCCTGCATGTCCACTGATTTCCTAATTAAAAGAAAAAAAAAGAAAAAGAAAATAAATAATGACTTAGCTGTTTTTGGCTGTATTATGACACTTTTCTTCCCAAGTATTGGATTCAGCTGTGAATCCTTTCCACTATACCAAGTATTTATTCTTTCCCTTTATTTATCACTTGTTCAGAATTCTCTCGACTTCCTATTCCTTTTCTTTGATTATGACTAGAGCTGGTTGCTCCTTTTTCTGCCCTTCTATTTGCCCTATATATCTTTGTATTCTACTAATGTTAACTACTAGGTGTATCTTTACTGTACTAGATAGTTCTAATTCTACTGCATTTAATGATCCAATCTTCTTTATTCAGTAAGGGCCTACAAACCTCTCTGTCAACTTTTCCATTCTTCTTCCAACCATTTGGTATTTCAAATCCTTAGTGCTAAGCATCACCAAGTCTTCCACTTTGTACTTGTCAGCTTTCACTCTCTTCCTATCTGCATATTTTTTTATTTCTTCTTGCACTTTTCCTAGCACTACTTTTGCCTCCTTCTGAATCTCTTTCATCTTTGTTGCAAATTTCTCTGCCTTTTTGTCCTTCTCCTTCTTTCTTATCTCAAACCCCATCCTGGGATTTTGTCCATAATTTGCCTTGAAAGATGACATTTTAGTACTTGAATGCACTTTGTTATTATAGGCAAACTTAGCCATTCCTAACCAATCTGGCCACTGCTTCTATCTATGATCAATGAATATCCTCAAGTACTGTTCTAGTTCCTGATTAACCCTTTCTGTTTGTCTATCTATTTGAGAGTGGAACACTGTTGACAATTTACTCTCAATTCCCAATATCCTATTTAACTCTTGCATTATTTCTGCTGTGAACTGAGGCCCTCTGTCTGATATGATACTCTCAGGTAACCCATGTAACTTCTATACATTGTCTCTAAACAACCTAGCTAGTCCTTCTGCTGATGTTTTTTCTGTAGTAGGAATAAAATGTACTATATTTGTCAGTCTATCAACTACTACTAAAATTGAGTCATATCCTTGTGCTAACAGCAATTTAGTAATGAAATCTGCTGAAATGTAGGCCCAAGGTTTCTTCAGAATTGAATTTGGTATTAATTTTCCTGCCAGCTATTTTGTGTGGTTTTTATTATGCTAGCATGCATCATACTCCTTTACATACTATTTCACCTCTTTTGTAATTTCTGGCCACCAAAAGTTCCTGGTGACCAATTCTACTATTTTCTACTGTCCCCTATGTCCTCCTACTGGCATATTATGATACAACCAAATAATTTCTGCTCTCAATTCCTCATCTTTCAGTATGTATATCTTCTCTTTCTTATACATAATACCATCAACTTCTCTCCATTCCTCATCTCTTAGCATCTTTACCTCTGCTCATTTTATTTCTTCCACTGCTTTGATCACCTCATTATCTTTTACTTTCGACTGTTTTACTTTCTCTAGTAAATCTACCTCTTCTACTATTACTTCCACTTTTTCCATTTTTCTGATTTCCAACCATTCTAGCTTTACCAATGTCTCATTCTCATTATCTCTTTCTATTTCTATTTCCCAATCCAGCCTCCTACTTAAACCATCTGCCTTTCCCATTCTACTCTCTGAAACATACTTGAGTGTAAAATCAAATCTTGATAGGTACAATACCTATCTTGCTTGTCTTCTATTTAATTTCTACACTTTCATAAAATATTCAAGATTTTGTAGTTTGTCCAAATCTCAAATTTTATTGTTATTCCTTCCAGGAAATGTCTCTATGCTTCTAGACACCTGACTACTGCTGATATTTCTTTGTTATAGATCTTGTAATTTCTTTCTGTATCACTTAGAGATTTAGAAATAAAAGTAACTGGCCTCTACAACTTATCAGAGCACTTCATTGATAGTACTCCCCCAGTAGCATAGTTCGAAGTATCTGCTTCTACCCTAAATTCTTTGTCTAAATCTGGGGCTGCTAACACTGGCCTAGTTATGAAGATCTCTTTTAGCTTGTCAAATGCTTGTTACTGCTTCTTTCCCTACTACCACTTCACATTTTTTCTTGTCAGTATGTTCATTGGCCTTGCTACTTGAGTGAAGTCTTTAATAAACTTCCTATAATAGTTGACAAGGCCTAAAAAGTTTCTAATATCTTTCACATTCTTTGGCTCTAGCCAATTCAACACCTCATCTATCTTTTCTTTCTCTATTTTGATTCCATTAGGTCCTATGATAACCTCTAGAAATCCAATTTTCTATACCTTCTACATATACTTTTCTGGCTTAACATACAAGTCATTCTCTTCTAGCCTCTTCAGTACTTCTTCTACAATCTCATCATATTCTTCTTCTGTCTCTGTTTCTACCAGTACATCATCCACAAAAGCTACCACTTTTCCTTTATTATCATATCTCTCAGGATTTCATTCATCATCGCCTAAAATATGACTGGCAAATTTGTCATTCCAAAGAACATAACTGTCAGCTCAAAGGACCTTATATGGATCATGAATGCTCCCTTCCACTCATCCCCTTCCTTTATCCTCACATTGTTAAACTCCTACTAAAGATTCATCTTAGTGAATACTTGTTTACTTCCCATGTTGTCTATTAAATCTGTAATCAATGAAAGTGGGTAGTTATTCTTTACCATCTAGTTGTTCAAGTTATAGTAGTCTATTACCATTCTCTTTCCTCTGTTCTTTTTGTTCACAAAGAAAACTGGTGATGTTTGAGGGAATTTTGATGGTCTGATGTACCCCTTTCTTAGCTGATCCTCCACAAAATTCTGAACTTCTTCTCTTTTGTTTCTGGACAAAGGGTAGATTTTTCCTTTCCTGGATTTAAATGTCTTCTTGAGATCTATGGTATGATCATAGATTTTTCTCATCAGCATCCTCTCTGACTCTACCTTTTCAAACACCTTTCTCTACCTTAGGAATCTCTGTGGTACTATTTCCTCAATTTTCCTATAGTCTACTTTAACTTCCTCTTCCCTTCCCCAGTTAATCTCTGGGTTGTATGCTTGTAACCACAGTATCCCCAATATAACATCTGTTTTCCCCAGATCACACACATCCATTCTCATTCTTTTTATATAACCTTTGTAGTATATGTTTACTTCTACTTGGTGTGTTATTGCCCCTATACTGTTATTTGTACTATCTATGTTTCTTACTTGTACTGGTCTTTCCAATTTCTGCAGTCAAAACCCATGTCTGGCTGCTATTTTTCTATCCATGAACATCTTTGTTGCACCACTATCCAAGAGCACTTTTACTGTTACTCTTTCATGGGTGTCCACTTTTTCTATACCAATATTCAACCACACTTCTCTCAACATCTTAAATATTCTCCTCACCTCTCTTTGCTTACCCTTCTCTTTTGCTGTATGTTATTGATAGGCAGTAAATGCTCTTAGTAATCACCCTAGGTGGATGTTCAAGAAAAACTTGATGGAGTTCTTCATTAGATTGGTCTACTACTTATACTATTTTATAGTGGCTGTACTACTACTAGTCCACAGTCATATGATCTTCCAGAATATTCTATGGTCACCTGATCTTGTTACATGATTTGATTACCTAAGCTCCCATACTATTTATTCCTTAACCCTATTATATGACTTGAGATTTTGAATGAAGTGTTTGAATACATGGGAGACTGTTTCCTTTTTGGGGCTCTCATAACATGGCCCCCCTTTCAAGTTTCCTCGTCCCGAGGAATTTTTCCATCAACTCCAGTTTTTGTCCCACCTCTTTTCCCTTTCCCTCTTATATCTCCTTTTTCCTTAACCATATAGTAATTTTGCTGTGAACTCCCTAGGCAATTCCCAACTAAATTCCTTTTCTTCTTCTTCTAGTTCTTGTTGTCTTAGTTCTTCTACCTCTTTCCCATATATTTTCTCGAACTCTTCTACTAGCTCTTTTGCATTTTTCAAATTTTCTCTATTCTCCCAGGTATCTTCTTCTGCCATATACCCCATCCACTTTACCAGAAACTTTTCCTTCCCCCTGACTGTTCTTTTGTTTAAGATTTTTTCTACCTTGAATTCCTCTTCTCCTTCAATAATGACCGGTTTTGGTGGTATCTTCTTCTGCCCTTCTACCTGTGGTTTATAGAGCTGTACTCTACTTACATTAACTATAGGGTGTATCTTAATAGACTTAGGTAGCTCTAGCTCTATCATGTTACTAGCGATGATTCCCTTGACTTTGTAGGGGCCCACAAAATGCTCTGTCAATTTCTCTAATCTCCTCCCTTTCATTTGCCATTTCAAGTCCTTCATACTTAGCAGTACTATGTCCCCTATTTTGTATTCTTCTCCCTCCCCTCACCTTCTGTTTGCAAACTTCTTCATCTCTTCCTGTGCTTTCCCTAGCGCCGCTTTTGCTTTCTCCTGGATTTTCTTTATTCTTTCCACAAATTTCCCCACCACTTCATACTTCTCCTTTCTCCTTCCTTCAAACCCTATCCTTGGGTTCTGACCATAGTTTGCTTTGAATAGCGATATTTTTATTGCTGTATGGATTTTGTTGTTATACGCGAATTCTGCCGTTCCTAACTAATCTGGCCACTGCTCTTGTCTATGATCAATAAAGACCCTCAAATATTGCTCTAACTCCTGGTTTATTCTTTCCATCTGCCTATCTGTTTGAGGGTAATAGGCCATTGAGAGTTCCGTCTGGATTCCCAGCAAGTTATTCAATTCCTTTATCATTCCTGCTGCAAACTGTACTCCCCTATCTGATGTGATGCTTTCTGGAAGTCTGTGTAACTTCCATACATGATCTCAAAACAATCTTGCAAGTCTCTCTGCTGATGTTTTCTCCATTGTTGCTATAAAATGCACTATTTTGCTAAAGCGGTCGCATACTACTAAGACAGCATCATATCCCTGGGTTAATGGTAGCTTGGTGATGAAGTCTGCCGAGATGTGACTCCATGGTTTTTCTGGGATTGCATTGGGCATTAGTTTTCCTGCTGGTGCTTCACTTCGATTCTTATGTCTTTGACATGTATCACATCCCTCCACATACTTCTCTACCTCTTCCGTTAATCCTGGCCACCAGTAGTTCCTGGTGACCAACTCTACTGTCTTCTACCTTCCTCTATGTCCCCCTACTAGAGTATTGTAATGCAGATATATTATCTCCTCCCTGAGTTCTCCTTCTAGTACATATATCCTTCCTTCTTTCATCACTATCCCATCTTCTACTTCCCATTCTTCATCTTTCAACATCTTTATTCCTGCTCTCTTCAACTCTTCTACCACTTTTACTACCTTTTCATCCCCTTCCTGCACCCTTTTGATTCTTTCCTTTAGATTTCCTTCCTCTATCATTGTTTCTGTTTCCCTAATCCATTCTGGTTTTATTAGTTTCTGGTCTTTGTTGTCTTTTTCCACTCCCTCCTGCCAGTCCGGTCTTCTGCTTAATCCATCTGCCTTTCCCATGCTTTTTCCTGGAATGTGTTTTAATGTGAAATTAAATCATGATAGATATAAGACCCATCTTGCTTGTCTACGATTTAATTTTTGGCTTATCATGAAATACTGGAGATTCTTGCGATCTGTCCAGATTTTGAATTCGAGTTTTGCTCTCTCCAAATAGTGCCTCTATGCTTCTAGGCACCTAATAACTGCCAGTATCTCTTTATCATGAATTTTGTAATTTCGCTCTGTAGTATTCAATAATTTAGAGATAAAGGCCACTGGCCTCTACTTCCCATCCTCACATTTTGTCAACAACACTCCTCCCATTGCATAGTCCAAGGCATCCGCTTCCACTCTTATCTCTCTATCGATATCTGGGATAGCTAAGACAGGTTCTGTGGTGAATGCCCTCTTAAGTCTCCCAAACGCTTCCTTCTGCTCCTTCTCCCATTTTCATTTCTGTTCCTTCCTGACTAGTACATGTAGTGGTGCTGCTATCTTAGCAAAGTCCTTTATAAACCTTCTGTAGTAGTTGGTAAGGCCTAAAAATTTTTGTACCTCTTTGACATTTCTGGGTGCTGGCCAGTTTAGTACTCCCTCCACCTTCTCCTTTTGTATTTCTACCCCCTTTGGGCTAATTATTACTCCCAGAAATTCTGCTTCTTTCACTTTCCATTTACACTTTTCTGGTTTCACAAATAAGTTGTTCTCTTCCAATCTCTTTAATACCTCCTCCACTAACTCATTATGTCCCTCTTCAGTGTCCATAGCCACCAGGATATTGTTGATGAATGCTACTATATCTCCTTGGTTTATGAGATCTCTGAACAGGTCATTTATCATTGTCTGGAAGGTGGTGGAGGAGTTTGTCAATCCAAAATACATAACTGTGGGTTCATAAGCTCCAATATGCATTATAAACACTGCCTTCCATTCATCGCCCTCTTTGATCCTGACGTTATTGTATCCCCACCTCAGGTCCAGCTTTATGAACACCTTTCTCTTTCCTACTCTGTCAAGTATGTCTGCAATGAGAGGTAAGGGGTACCCATTCTTTACTGTCCACTGATTTATGTGTCAATAATCTTGTACTATCCTCCATGTGCCATCCTTTTTTGCCACAAAGTGTACTGGTGACATTTGGGATGACTTGGAAGGACGGATGTACTCTTTCCTCAATTGATCCTCCATGAATGCTTGCATCTCTCCCCTTTCTTCTCTCAACAATGAATACACCTTTCTCTTTTTCAGTGTGAACCCCTCCTTTAATTCTATAGCATAGTCCCACATTTTTTGTACTGGCATCCCCTCTGACTCCCTTTTACCAAATACCTTCTTCTATTTCCAAAACCTTTTGGGTACTAATCTTTTCAACGTTTCTTTGTCCTCATCTTTTTCCACTTTCTTTACCTTCTTTTTTTCTTCTTCCTGCTTTCTCTTTCCACATATAGGTAGGCAATGTGTCATTTTTACCTCCCCCTTTTCCCAATCTATTTCCAGGTTATGGGCTACTAGCCATGGCATTCCTAGTATCACCTCCATCTTTTCCAAGTTGCATATGTCCATTCTTGCCCTCTCCACATGTCCTTTGAAAAACATATTGCATTCAACCTGATGTATTATGGCCCCCCCTGCATTAACCGTTCCATTCATATTTCTGACTAACAGGGGTTTTTTTAATTTTTCCATTTTAAACCCCTTTTCTTTAGCAAAGGTTGTATCCATGAATAGCTCTGTTGCCCCGCTATCTAGTAATGCCTTAACTGCTACTCCTTCGTTGTTTTCTAACTTCTCTAGTCCCATCTTCATCCAGACTTCTCTTAGCGGCCATAGTGTATGCTGCACATCTCTTACTCTCTCAGTTGTATTAGTGAAGTTTGATTTATTGCCTAGCTTTTCTGGGCACAATACACTGTATAGATTATTGGAGGCCAGTCAAGAGCTTACTATCCTCCATTTTCTTTTGCCGACTCCTGCAATGTTTCTACTACCCTTCCTTTATGTCTTTCCCAACAATTTTTGGCCATACGGCCCCACTTTCTACATACATAGCAAGTCCTATCCCCTCTCTTTTCTCTATCTATATCCATTGCATTTGGGTCTCTTCTTGGACCCATTTGAGCTCCTTCTCTATTAAACATATTTCCTCCTCCTCCTCCCCTGTATCCTCCCCCCGTTCTCTATGTTATTTGTCCCTCCCTTCCCCCATATGATCCTTCCCCTCTTGGCTACACATTTCCTCCTGGGCATGCCGCATTCCTCCCCAATACTCTCTTCTCTGCCCTGCTCTGTCTCTGGTTTCTATCTAGTCTTACTGCCCTTTCTTGCTACTCTCCAATGGTAGTGGGCGGTTCCTCTGCTTTAGCCAACTTCCTCCTAATGGTCCCATTTAGTCCTCTCTTGAATTCTTCGATAAGAGGCCTTCCCTCATAGCCACTCCCCCTGGTGACCTTTTTAAATTCTTGCATATATTCATTGCAGGTTCTTTCTCCTTGTTCAATTGTCCTTAGCTGCTCTATTTTCCTTTCTTCCTCCAATGTCTCCCCAAAGTCATTTCTTATTTTTGTAAACAATTGCTTTGCTGATTCCACCTCTGACTCTCCCTTAGTTAGCTCATCTAATAAGTTATCCTTCCATGCCTCTACTATTCCTCCCTGCACATATGACAATACCCAGGCCATTTAGGTTGCTGCTGCTTCTTCTGTCATCTTCATCCTAATATATAGGCAAGCTGCATTAATGAACGTGCTTACCTCTTCTATCTTTTCACTAAAAGCTTGAGGTCTTGTGACCTCCACTTTGCTTCCCTGTTGCTGAAGGAGCATGGTGTTGACCTACTGCTGCAGGATTGCAATTATGGCGAGGAGTTGCTCCTCTCTAGTTTGGGGGGGGCGGGTACTGAAGGGTATTCCCCCTGTTGCTGTTGTTGTTGGCAAGACATTGGTGATGGCAATGGCAATAGCAATGGTGATGGTGATGTTTCCTTGTAGGAGAATGAGTGGTCTTCTTTGTCTATACTTATAACTGACTACTGACTAAGAAGGGTGAAACAATACTATCCCTAAGAAGGGAATCTCTAAGCTAGATGGGCCTTTAAGAGGTTCTCGTTGTTCCTCTGTATAGACCAATCACAATGGATTGGTAGCATAGAGCTGATAGTGAAGAACTAATTACGAGCCCACTCAATATAGAGATCAGGTCTCGGGCAGGGATATGAGCTTTGTCCAGACCATCTATCCACTGTCCCTAACTAATAATAAAGTCCCCTTTATAGCTAGGGCCCACTATCCAAGATGCTTGAGAGCACTGTGCTCTCTAGCGAGGAAGAGTATAGAATAAGTGTGGTAGGGGGAAATCACTTATGGAGCTGGTATGAAGCCAACTGCTCCTTTAAGTGATTTTGAGCAGGGTTCAAGGTGAACAGTGCTTGGATATGGTATCGAGTTCTTGTGTTATTGATAGGCAGTGAATGCTCTTAGTGATCACCCTAGGTGGATGTTCAAGAAGAACTTGATGGAGTTCTTTGTTGGATTGGTCTACTACTTATACTACTACTACAGTGGCTGTACCCTAGAGTCCTGCAATCACATGTCCTTTCCAGAATGTTCTATGATCACCTGACCTCTGTCACATGATTTGACTTGCTGAGTCCCTACACTATTTATATTCTTATTCTGTTATATACTTTGAGGTTTTGGATTAAGTATTCAAATGCATGGGAAACCTTTTCCTGTTTGGGGCTCTCATAACAATTACCTGGAATGTAGCTAGTGAATTTGTTATTCCAAAGAACATAACTGTTAGCTTGAAGAACCCTATATAGGTTGTAAATGCCCTCTTCCACTCATCTTCTTTCTTAACCCTCATATTGTTGAACTCCCACCAAAGATCTATTTTAGTAAATACTTGCTTGCTCTCTATATTGTCTATTAAGTCTGTAATTAATGAAAGTGGGTAGTTATTCTTCACCATCTGGTCATTTAGATTATGGTAGTCTATTACTATACTCTTTCCTCTATTTTTCTTGCCTACAAAGAAAACTGGTGATATCTAGAGGGACTCTGATGGTCTGATATACCTCTTTCTTAACTGATTTTCTATGAAATTCTGAACTTCTTCCCTTTCATTTTTAAACAAAGGGTAGATTCTTCCTTTTCTAGATTTGAACATTTTCTTGAGATCTATGGTATAATCCTAGATTTTTCTCATTGGTATTCTTTCTGATTTTACCTTCCCAAATACTTTTTCCACTTTAAAAATTTCTACAGCACTATTTCCTCAATCTTTCTGTAGTCCGCTTTAACTTCTTTTTCTCTTTTCCAATCTTCTTTATTGTTTACTACCTATTTCACAATCTTTTCCTTTTCTAGAGTCATCATTCTCTTTTCTTTCTTCAACTTTATATTCCTCCCACATAGTGGTAGGTACCTTGTTATTTTTACTTCTTCTGTCTCCCAGTTTATCTCTAGATTATGTGCTTGTAGCTACAGCATCCCTAGTATAATATCTATCTTCCCCAAATTGCACACATCTATTCTCATTCTCTTTATGTGATTCTTATAGTATATGTTCACCTCTACTTGATAGGTAATAGCTTTTGCACTGTTGTTTGTTCTATCCACATTCCTAACTGTCACTGGTCTTTTTAGCTTTTGCAGCTTAAACCCATGTTTTGCTGCTATCTTCCTATCCATAAACATTTCTGTTACACTACTATCCAAGAGTGCCTTGACTGTTACACCTTCATGTGTATCTATCTTCTCTACACCAATATTTAACCATACTTCTCTCAACATCTTAAATGTCCTCCTCATATCTCTTCTTGTACCTCCCTCTCTTATTGTACCTTTTAGAGCTCCTGTCTGTATACCATCTTGCTATACTTCTCCCTGTATAGGGTATACTGCTGCTTTCCAATTCCACCATGGCTGTTTTCTCCTAGTTCCACATTCTAGACATAAAATTTTCTTTCTATCTTCCTCTGATATTCCTTCTACTATATCTTTTCTTTTGTACCACCTATACTTTACACTTACTGCTTCTCTCTCTCTTGCTGTATTTTCTCTCCATCTCTATGCTCTAAGATAGCTACTATGCCATACATTTCTCAAATGCTCTCCTAAGATAAATTCTTGCTCCTAGTTCTCTTGCATTTTAGTATCTTTATAGTTGCATCCTCTATACTCCACAAACATTACAACTTCTCACTTGGTTGTCCACCCTCTCTGTTCCAATGCTGTGCTTCTCAGGAGCATACTCCATATGCCACTGTACTTTTGCATCTTCTTCCATAAAGAGTATACCGGTCTCTTCTCTTGCTGTACCTTTTGTAGACTAACTGTATATGCCACCTTCTCACTCCTTCTCTTCTCTTTCTCTACCTCAATATTAGAACACTTCTACTTGTAGTATTCTATTCCCCAATACCTGAAGCACTATACTTCTCTCTCTTCTATCTTCTGTCTCCTTACTTCTTCTTTTACTCTGTATTGTATTACCCTACTTGCTATCACCTCAAATTTATTCTGGGGAATTGGTTTCCCCTTTATCTCCCCTTTTTTATTCCTGCAGTTATGGACTAGGTGCTCAAACCTTTTACACTTCCAACATACCCTTTCTTTTCTTCCTTCTATCTCTACCCTTAGTTTGGTAAGAGTATGCTGTTGGTTGAGCATCCTGCTCATAAGAGAGTTATATTGCTCTAGAGATATGATGCTATATCTCTAGAGAAGTCAAATAAGAAATGATTTTACTACTGTTATGTTTACTGGGGCATCAGATCTTTACCCAACTAGACACCTACTGCCTTACTTACTACTACTCTAATACTATAGTTATACTATCACCCCAAGGAGAGGATCTCTAATCTAAATACTTTTCTAAGGATATGGCATTAATTCTCTGCATGTACAGTCTATAATGGAACTTCAGCACAAGGTTTATAAAGTAAAAGAATACAAGTAACTAAAGGCAATACTATTCAATTGTGAGGTCAGGTCTCAGACACAATATCTGAGCTTGGTACTGTACTTCCACTGATAGTCTCTAACTGACTATCAAGTCCCCTTAAGCCTAGGGCCCAACTATATTGTAGTAGTCCTGAGTTATGTCACTTAGGTACTGAGGAAGATAAGAGAGTAAGAGATGGCAGGGCTCTATGATGAGCAGTGCCAATGGAAGAATTGAGTTCTGGTATAAGAACTTAGATTATGATGCCTTAGAACTACTCCTAGTCTAAGTTGACAAGGAAAACTCAATAGAGTTCCCATTCAATTGCTATACACTACTTATACACATTCTATATTTACTTTTATTTATAAAGTTCTATATATCTTTTTTGAGTCATTTTCTTTTGCATATTTGTTGATTTTCTAATTAAATGAAAAAAAAGAAAAGAAATATAAATAATAACTTAGCTGTTTGGCTGTGTCATGACAATCCTCTTATACCTGAACCTATGTTTGCCAAGGATGATTTTGATATCTTGCTAGAGCACCACTACTGGGACTATATAATAGAGCTCATTCTAGGTTCTAAGCCTAAGTCTATGAAGATCTACCCTTTCTCCTCCATTGAACAGAAGGAGCTAGATACCTTTTTATAGAAAAACTTGCATACTAGACAGATACGCCCATCTAAGTCATCTATAGCCACTCTAGTGTTCTTCATTAAGAAGAAAGACAGTTCTCTCTGGTTAGTGCAAGACTACTAGACTCTTAACTCTATAATGGTAAAGAACAAGTACTTCTTGTCCCTCATCTCCAAACTCATATTGTAACTCTACAGAGCCAAATACATTACTAAGCTGGATGTCTGCTGGGGCTTTAACAATATATATATCAAGTCTAGAGATGAGTAGAAAGCTATCTTCTATACCAGCCATGGCCTGTTTGAACCCCTAGTGATATTCTTTGGAATAACTAATAGTCTGGCCACCTTCCAGACAATGATGAACAACATCTTTAGAGACCTCATTGCCAAAGAAATAGTGGTAGTATACTTGGACAATATCCTCATCTTTACTAGAACTGTTGAATAGCATGCCAAAGCTATCTGGAGAGTGCTAGAAATTCTAGCAGAACACAAGCTCTGCCTCTACCCAGAGAAGTATAAGTTCTAAAAGGATTACATCAAGTATCTAGGCCTGGTGGTATTAGAAAACAAGGTCTCAATGGATTCTGTTAAAGTCACTGGAGTCCAAGAATAGCCTACCCCAGTATATTGGTCTCTCTATCTAGCAAGGCTTAACTTTATCCTCTGTAACCAACCTGGACAATCCATAGGGAAACCAGATACCTTATCTCAGAAACCAGACTACAGCAATAGCAGATCCTCTAACAATAAAAATGTGGTATTACTCTATCTAGAGTTCCTGGCCATTTATACCCTAGAAGGAGTAAAACTAACAGAAGTAAAACAGAGTATTCTATCCAAAGTCCACAAGGGTAACCACTCTAGAGACCTGGAAGAACCAGTCACTAAGGCTACCTAAGAACTCCAATATTTTACCTCGAAGACAGTTCATTTGTTAGAATAGTCGAACATAGATGGTTTGCTTTACTTCTGAGAAAAAGTTTACATCTCCTAGACCCCCAACTTATACAGGAAGATAGTCTCTTTGTACTATAACACTAAGGTTGCAGGACACTCCAGTAGATGGAAGATACTAGAGCTAGTATTCCAGAACTATTGGTGGTCCCAGATGTCTAGGTATATAGGGTAGTACATGAGTACCTATGATCTTTGTCTCTGCATAAAGCTCTTTAGAAAGCCTCCAGCCAGAGAGCTCCACTCCATCCCAGTACCAGATACCTGATGAAATACCCTTAGTATTGACTTTGTGATAGAGCTTCCCAAGTTCTCTAAATATAATGCCATCATGACAGTGGTGGACTCTATATCAAAGAGAGCCCACTTCATTCCAATATACATAATGGTAATTATGGAAGGAATAGCAAGGTTGTTCCTGTACCAGATATGAAAACTCCATAGACTGCCCAGATATATAATCTTAGACTGCAGACCTCAATTTATAGCTCTATTCACAAGAGAACTCTATTGACTACTGGAAATTCAATTAGTCTCCTCTATGGCCTAGCATATGCAAACTGACAGACAAATAGAGTATGTCAATCAGGAGCTTGACTAATATCTATGCCTATTTGTCAATGAGCAATAGGATAACTGGCACAACTTGCTACTGATGGCAGAATTCCAGCACAATAACTATGTGTATACCTCCATCCAGCAAACTCCATTTCTACTTGACACTGGATGGACCTCCTATATGGGCTTTGAACCTAGGTAATGCCCCTCTAGACTAGAAATAGTAAACAAGTTCACAGAGCAAATAAAGGTAGCAGTTGAAAAGGCCAAGACCACAATTTAAAAAGTATAGGAAGACATGACATAGTACTACAACCAAAGAAGGTCTCTAGCTCCAGTGTTTTGTTCTGGGAATTGGGTATTCCTGAATGCTACTAACATTAAGACTATATACCCATTTCCAAAGCTATTGCATTGTTGCCTTGGACCTTTTATAGTAGAACAACAAGTGGGACCTCTTGTCTATCACCTCAAGCTACTACATATGATAAAAAAACTCTATTCCATGTTTAATGTAATAAAGCTATTTGCTACCCTAGATAATTTAATTCCTGGAAAGAAGCCTAGACCTCTGCTACTGCCTGTTGTTATTGACAGAAAAGAGAAGTAGGAGGTAAAAGAGACCTTAGATAGCTATTGGCATAGAAGAAAATTCCAGTTCCTGGTAAAGTGAAAAGGGTTCAGAAGAGAGCACAATTACTGGAAAGTAGTCTTTGATATCTCAGCACTAGACCTTATAGTGGAATTCTATTGCAAACACCCCATGGTTCCTAAATATATCTAATAAGTAGACTTTGATGTAATTTTTCTTTCCAGAACTATTGCTTTGAGATATAGTAATCTTGAGAGGGGGATGAGTGTAAGGGGACCCTACCAACACCATCCCTGAGATACTAGACTCACAGCCTAGAGTGACCTTGTGCTTAATTAAATATTACCATGTAATATTTAACCCTCTTTAGCTTGACTCAAAGACTCCTGACACTAACTAACAGGACTATAGGATCAGGGATATCTCAGCAGTAGAAGTATATATAGTATAGAAGTATACCCCAGGAGCCTTATCCTAATCTCTAAGGATTCTTTGTAAGGGTTACCAGAATAGAGTAGACTCCAGGAGAGTCCTTAGTAATATTACACTCCTAAGTTATGTTATAACTCATCTCCAGAAGAATCCTTAGAGTTTAGAATAAGGCTCCTGGAGATGTACTCTATACTATATATACTACTACAGCCTGTCTGTCCCTGATCCTACAGTTCTATCAGTCAGGATCAGAAGTTGCCAAGTCAAGCTAGAGATAATTAAGTGGTGCAGGGCTGCTCTGGAAGGTTGGTCTAGTATTTTAGAGATAGCATTGGTAGGGTTCCCTTATACTAAGCTGTTTAGTAAAGTAAAATAATCTTATACTCTATTTAAATGATTTTGATTACTTCAGTTAAGTAGAGAGTTAACTTAACAATCCTAGTAAAAGCAAAGTTTATAACAATTACTTTGGTAACTGTAAGGATACTATACCAAAGTCCACTTCTGATATACTAGTAGTAGTGTACTGGAGTGACCCTATAACTAATTAAATTCCAATTACCTCATATTTAATTAGTTTTCCACTTCTGCATTCCTGTCCCTGATGGCTGAGACATTTTGTAGTCAAGGAGACTTGTATATATAGTGTAGATTACTCTCCAGGAGTCTTATTCTATTCTCTGAGGTTTCTCCTGGAGGTAAGTTATAATGTATTCCAGAGTTTGTTTATATACTGAGGTTTCTCCTAGAGTCACTCTGCTCCAGTCATCCTTATAACTTCTAAGAACCCTACTTCTCATACTTTCTATGTACATTTCTCTGGTTTTACATAAAGACCATTCTCCTCTGTGTGTCTTAGTACTTTCTCTACTATTTTATCATGACCTTTTTCTGTTTCTGTTGCTACCAACATATTATCAATGAAAGATGCTACATTGTCTTTATTGATTAAGTCCCTTAACAGATCATTTATCATTGCTTGAAAAGTGGCTGGTGAATTTGTTAAACTAAAGAACATTACTGTTGGTTCAAATAATCCCATTGGATTTGTAAAAGTTGCTTTTCACTCATCTCCTTCTTTGATCTGTACATTGTTATATCTCCATCTTAGGTCCATTTTTGTAAAAACCTTCCTAGTCCTTATGTTGTCTATGAGATTGAATATAAGTGGTAGTGGATAATTATTCTTGATTGTTCCACTATTCATATATTTATAATCTTGTACTATTCTGTCATGACTTGGCAAAATAGCTAAGTTATTATTTATATTTATTTTATTTTCTTATCTGGACTTACTATATAAGGAAGAAGTGCAAAAAAAGTATCATATGACAAATATTACACATCACAAGTTACATGTTAGGATATCATAGTGTCATATCACATGATGGAGTCATATAATGAGTGTGGGAGAGTAATGCATAGACCATGTAGTAGTTGTATAAGTAGTATATAGAATCTAATAGGAACTCCATTGAGTTCTTCTTGTCAACTTGGACTTGGAGTGTGATTAAGTTGTCTTAGGCTAAGTCACTACATATTTCTTTTTTTCTATCTTTCTTTAGTACAAAGAACACTGGAGATGTTTAAGACAATTTTAAGAGTTATATGTACCTTTTCCTCAACTGATCTTCTACAAATACCTAGACTTTCTCTTTTTCAATTCTGGATAATAGATATATTTTTCCTTTCTTTGGAACAAAATCTATTTTGAGATCTATGGCATGATCCCAAGGTTTTCTTATAGACATCCTCTCTGACTCTGTTTTTCCAAACACCTTCAACTATTTATGGAACCTTTTAGGTACCATCTCTTCTACTCTCTTTTCTTTCTTAACTTCCTCTTTTTTTTCTTTCTTTTCTTTCATTATCCATCTTAAATCTATTTCATCATCCACATTTATCTTTCTTGTTTTTCTAGTTTTTATAATTTTCTTTTCAGGTATTTTTCTACACAGTAGTAGACATTTCATCATCTTTACTTCTCCTGTTTTCCAATTGATTTCTGGGTTATGTACTATCAACCAAGGTATATCCAGAATTATATCAGTCTTCTCCAAATTACATACATCCATCCAGACTCATTCCACATATTTTTTAAAGTAAATGTTCGCTTCTACTTCATGAATTACTAGTCCTATACTGTTGTCTGTTCCATCTACATTTCTAATTTTTATTGGTCTAGATAGTTTTTCCAGTCTAAAACCTTGTTTATCTGCCAACTGCTTGCTTATAAACATCTCTGTTATACCACTATCTAATAGTGCTTTTATAAACACCCCTTTATGGGTATCTATCTTTTCAAGTCCAATGTTCATCCAGACTTTTCTCAGAGGTCAAAACGTTCACCTCAAATCTCTTTCCTCTTTAGTGTTTTCTGAAACATTGTTCATGTTATTCAGACTACTAAGTATACTGTATTTATTTTGGAAGGTTAGCCAAGGGACTACTAACTTCTATTTTCTTTTAATGCTTTCTGTATTTTTTCTTCTTCTATTCTCCTAACATTTTCTCCTTTATACCAACATTGTTTGGCTATGTGACCTGGTTTGTTACAATTATAATATTTAATTGGGTTTCTAGCCCCTTCATCCACATCCATTGCATTGGGGTCTTTATCTCTTGTTCTTTGATTCCAAAAGAACCCTTGTCTTTTTGGAGGTAATTTACTTTTTTTTAGTAGTAGATGATTCCTCACCACTTTTCATTTTCCAAACATCTTCTCTTCTACTTTACTCTGCCTTCAATTGCAATCTAATTTGATTGCTCTTTCTTGCCACTCCCCAATCATTTTGGATAGGCTCTTTGCTTCTGCTAATCTTCTTCTGACTACTCTATTCAATCCTCTTTTGAATTTCTCTTTTGAATTTCTCTTTTGAATTCCTCTATAAGGGATGTTCCTCATATTTACTTCCCCTAGCTACTTTCTTGAATTCTTGGACATATTCATCATATGTTCTGTTGTTTTGTTCCAGTAATTGTAACTGGTCTACTTTTATCAATTGTTCATTGATTTCTCCAAACTCCCTCTTTATCTTCTCATACAAGTCCTCTGCTGTTGAGAACTCTTGTGTCTCCTGTTCCAATTCTTCTAGTAGATTATCTTTCCATATTTCTGCTACTCCTCTATATACATATATCAACACCCATCCTACTTTATCCATATCTGATACTGCATCTATCTTTATCCTAATATATAGTTGACATACATCGATAAAAGGAGTAACCTTTTCTCTTTTGCTACCAAACATTGATGGTTTTGCTACATCAGCCTTCTACATTTGTCTGTCTATTATTATTACTGTAATTTGTTGTTGTAAGGCTATGACAGCTATGGCTTGTTGAGCTAAGAGCTACATCAGCTGCTTTTGGGTACTTATTATAGATGTTAGTAGTAGTTGAAATATTGTATTGTTATCAAATTTTTCTTTGTCTTCTTTAGTTTTGGTTTCTTCTATTTCTTTATTACTTTTGTGATAGCAGTAATTGTCTTCCTTGTCTTGTTTAATTTTGTAAGTTTATCTAGGCACATGGTTCCCCAGACTAAATCTCTACTACCTTATTGACTACTGTTCTAATACTAGGGTTACACTATCACCTTATGGAAAGGATCCCTACTCTAAGTATTCTCTTAAGGAACAATGCTATTTCTTTACATGTACAGATTACAATGGACCTTCAGCACAAGATTGATATAGAGAAAGGTGTACAAGTAGACTACAACCAGCACCACTATTATAACTTGGCAAAATAACTAAGTCATTATTTTATTTTTCTTTTCTTTTCTTTTCCTATTTGAACTTACTACACAAGAAGGAGTATGAGAAAGTATCACATGACATGTCATGGATAATATGTCACAAAGTCAGGTGATATTATATGATAAGCATGGAAAAAGCAGTACATAGACCATAAAGTAAATGTATAAGTAGTATATAAAATTGAATAAAAACTCCATTGAGTTCTTCTTGTCAACTTGGACCAGGAGTGTGGTTAAGTCATCTCAGGCTAAGTCGCTATAATCACCCAATTGCAAGGTCAGGTTTTGGATATGATATCCAGATTTGGTACCATACTACCACCAGCAGTTTCTAACTGACTACCAAGTCCTCTTTTGTAGTAACTTAGCCTGAGACAACTTAATCACACTCCTAGTCCAAGTTGACAAGGAGAACTCAATGGAGTTCTCATTGATTATTGTATACTACTTATACACCTCCTGTGTTTACTTCTATTTAAAAACTCCTGCACATCTCCTTTTGGTTGTTCCATCTCATACATCCCCAATTTCCTAATTAAAAGAAAAGAAAAGAAAAAGAAAATAAATAATGACTTAGCCATTTTTGGCTGTGTCATGATACCTTTAGCCTAGGGCCTATATCACAAATGGCCACTTACTAATTTGTGATTGAGTGATTGGATAATCAAAGGGCTCAAGAAAGTGAAATTAGACAAGCAGCAAAAGATATTGTTAAGTCTGAGGTTTATTCTCAGACATACAGTTCTTAAATATATAATTGTAGTGGTCTGTACACCAGAACAGCCTACCACATAATCACTACCTATTGTTCTACATATAGGAGTGCTATTGTTCTTGAAATAGAGATAATCTAACCATCTTAGGGCAGTCCTTTGTTCTATTCAAGGATAGATGATAATCTATAGATAGAGATCAATGTCATGTACAAACATTGAGGACCTTGTATTTCCATAGGATCTTATTGCCTTATATTCTATTTATGGCCAAAAGAAGTGCATTGAAAAGAGCTTCATGATGGTCATTGAAGCAAACAATTATGTTAAGCAGTTTGTAAGATATCGGCAATTTAGTGTTTGGTGACTTGGTGATCACTGACTGATCTGCTGATAACTTGGTAAATACTAATCACTTTGAGATGTTTTTGGCACCTTTTGAAAGGTCTTCTTAAGGGCTTTTGGTAGCCATTTAGATCATCGAAATCAGTCAAGTATTCCCAGAGTTATGGTCTAAATGAAGTTTGTGACAGAGATATCAGCAATTTAGTATCTGGTAACTTGGTGATTGCTGACTGATTTGCTAATAACTCAGTGAATACTAATTGCCTTGAGATGCTTTTGGTACCATTTGAAAGGTCTTCTTAAGAGCTTTTAGTGTCTATTTAGATTGTAAAATTGGTCAAGTATTCCTAAAGTTATGGTCTAAATGAAGTTTGTGACACATTAACAAAGACTTTGTTCACTCCAAGGGAATCAACACCTGGAGTATCTTACATCTATACTGGTGTTCAACATGGATGGCTCCCCTAATAAAGCAGGGCAGATCTTGGAGGTTGTAGACTTGGTCCTCTAGTATAATATCTACTTGGAATGAATGTTATTTGCAGTGTTGTTATGAGTTGCCTTGACTATGACAAGAAGCTATAAATAGAACAAACATGGACTGGAGTTGAACTGGTAGCTAATATACAGCTTGTAGTTTAAATAAGGACAAATAGTATACTTGTATATATAATAGACTGCAATTGAGCAAGAACTCTATTAAATTCTCTTTTAACCCTAAAGCACTATCTTGAGTTAACCCCTAACTTAAGATTCTTGAGTCAGTCACTGACAGAAGAACTCAATTCTATACTCCAGGCACTATTTGCTTTAAACCCTGCCTAAGCTTTATTCTTTTATTGGTGATTAGCTCAATCACTGGTCTTTTTGGATAGTGGGCCCTAGCTGTAAAGAGGACTTGGTAGTCAGTTAGGAACTGCCAGTAGAGACTCAGTACTAAACCCAGATATTGTGTTCAAGACCTAACATAGCAATTGGATGGTATTGTTAAGTAGATTACCTGTATCTTTTTCTGATCAGTAGAAACCTTGTACTGGGAGTACATTGTCATCCATATATACAGAGGAATAGCATCAACCTCTTAGGAAGGTGCTGTTAGAGTAGAGATCCTCTCTTTGAGGTGATTGTTTATTATTTGATTAGAGCAGTAGTTAGTATGGTAGTAGGTGTTTAGTTGGGTGAAGATCTTGCACCCCAACAGACATAGTAGTAACTAGTGAGATCAAGACCTTATTCAACCTTGAGGGACATAACATCATATCTCTTAAACAATACAACTCTTTAATGAATAGTATACTCAACCAGCAGCAGGCTCTTACCAAATTAAAAATAAAACTGGAAGGAAAAGAGAGAAGAGAATGTTTCAAGTATAGGAAGCTCAGATACCTAGCCTATAACTTGTTATGAGAGCCCCAAAAATGGAAATAGTTTCCTATGCAGTTAAACACTCGATCTAAAACCTCAAATCATACAATGGGGTCAAGATATAAACAGCATGGAAACTTAGGTAATCAGATCACATGACAAGGTCAGGTGATCATAGAACATTCTGGAAGAATATGTGATTGTGAGCTGATAGTAGTACAGCTACTGTAAAGTAGTATAAGTAGTAGTCCAATCTAATAAAGAACCCTATTGAGTTCTTCTTGAACATCCACCTAGGGTGATCACTAAAGACATTCACTGTCTATTGGTAACATAACTGCAGAAATAGAGTTGAAGAAGAAAAGAGGAAACCAATCCCCAAAAACAAGTTTGAAGTGTTGACAAGTCGAGTGATAAGATGTGGAATAAGAAAAGAAGTCAAGGTGCAAAGGCAGAAAAGAGAAAAGGAAGAAGTAAAGTGTTTTAGATATTGGGAAATAGGGTACTATAAATAAGAGTATCCAAACATTGTAGCAAAGAAAGAGAAAAGAAGAAGAAAAGAAGAAGTATATGTAGCTAGGCCACAAAAGGCATAGTAAGAGAGGAGGCCAGTATGTCCTATATGGAAAAAAGTACAGGAATATTGTGAGGAGGGGAGCATACCTCTAGAAGGTATACTTCTGCTTGAGAGAGGATAGTTGACAGAAGAGGTAGTAGCAATATATGTAGACTATGGGGGGTGTAAAGACAAGGGGGTCCAAACCCATAAAAACCAAGAACAAGGATTCCTTCTCAAGAGGCAAGTGAGAAATATATGGTGTGACCTATGCTAGAAAGCATAAAACTGGAGAGAGGAAAAAGCAAAGAGAGAAGAGATGACAAGAGTACAGTGTATAAAGTGTGAAAGAAAAGACATAATAGGAAAAAAAGTGTTTGAATAAGAAAGGAGGAAGATTCTGTGCCTAGAATGTAGGATAGGAAAGAAAAAACCATAGTGGAACTGGGAAGTGGTGGTATGCCCCATAGAGGGAAAAGCATAGTAGGGCAGCATGTAGACAGAGATTCCAAAAAGTACAGCAATAGAAGAAGCTAGCCAAAGGGATATCAGAAGAATATTCAAAATGTTGAGAGAAGTGTAGTTGAATATTGGAGTTAAAAAAGTAGATATATATAAAGGTATAACAGTCAAAGCACTCTTAGATAGTGGTGTAGTGGAAATGTTTATAGATAAAAAGATGATAGCAAAGCATAGATTTAAGCTGCAGAAGCTAGAGAGACCAGTGACAGTGAGAAATATAGATAGCACAAATAATAGTGGAGAGGCCATAACATATCAGGTAAAAGTAAATGTATATTACAAAAATCATATAAAAAGAATGAGAATGGATATATACAATCTGGGATGAACAGATGTCATATTGGGTATGCCATGGTTATAGGCACATAACCCAGAGATAAATTGGGAGACTAGAAAGGTCAGAATAACAAGATGTCCATCAATTTGTAGAAAAAGTTTAGCAGTAAAAGAAGATATAGAAAAAAGGAAAAAGATAGGAAAAAGAGTTAGAATAGTAAAAAAGACAGATAGAGATAAGTGGAAAATATTAATAGAAGAAAAGTTCAATAATAAAGTTAAATTAGACAAAGAAAAAGTGAGAAAGATAGTGCTATAGAGATTTCACAAGTGGCTTAAAGTGTTTGAAAAGGCAGAGTCAAAAAGAATACCAGTAAGAAAGCCTTGGAACTATACAATAAATCTGAGAGAAGACTTTGTACTAAGGAAAAGGAGGACATATTTGATATCAAGAGAAGAAAAGGAGAAAGTAAGAGAATTTATGGAGGAACAGTTGAGGAAAGGATATATTAGGCCATTGAAGTTACCTCAGACTTTACCAATATTCTTTGTTGAAAAAAAGAATAAAAAGAAAAGGATAATATAAGATTATAAATACCTAAATAAAGGAATAGTTAAGGATAACTACCTTCTACCTTTGATTTCAGACTTGATTGATACCATGGAGATAAAAAAGGTGTTTACAAAGATAAACTTGTGCTGGGGGTACAACAATATACAAATAAAAGAAGAAGATGAATAGAAGACTGAATTTACAATACATCTTGGAGTATATGAACCTACTATAATATTTTTTGGTCTCACAAATTCACTAGCAACATTTCAGGCAATGATGAATGATATCCTGAGAGATCTAATAGATACAGGAGATGTGGCAGCATTTATGGATAACATATTGATAAAAACAGGGAATGAAAGAAGACATGATAAAATAGTAGAGGAGATACTGAAGAGAATAGAAGCAAATGATCTATATATGAAACCTGAAAAGTGTATGTGGAAGGTTAAAGAGATCAATTTCCTAGGATTAGTAATAGGAGCAGAGGATATTAAGATACAAAAAGAAAAGGTGGTAAAAGTTCTGGAATGGCCAAGGCCTAAGACAGTTAAAGATATGCAGAAGTTCTTGGGATTAGTAAATTACTATAGGCAATTTGTGAAAAATTTTGCCAGAATAGCTAAACCACTATATAAGCTGGTTAGAAAGGATAAGAAGTGGAGTTGAGGAAAAGAGCAAGAGAAGATGTTTAAGGAATTGAAAAAGGTGTTCACAATATAACCAGTATTAGTAGCACATAACTTGGATAAAGAGATGAGAGTGGAGGCAAATGTATCAGAATACACAATAAAGAATGTACTCTCAATAAGGTATAAAGATAATAAGTAGAGGCTGATAGTCTTTATTTCAAAATCATTGAATAAAGCAGAAAGAAATTATGAAATTCACAATAGAGAGATGCTGGCAATAATTTAATGTCTAGAAGAATGGAGGCATCTGCTGGAAGATGCATAGACAAAATTTGAAATCTGAAGTAATCATAAAAATCTTGAGTATTTCATAAACAGTCAGAAGTTAAATTGAAGACAAGTAAGATGGGTATTGTATCTATCTAGATTTGATTTTACACTAAAATATATGCCAGAAAGCAGTATAGGAAAAGCTGACAGCTTCAGCAGGTATCCAAACTGACAGGTAGGAATAGAGAAAGATAATGAGAATAGAGTATTAGTAAAAAAGGAATGGCTAAAGGTTAGGACAACACAAGTGACAGAAGTAGTAATCAAAGAGGTAAATCTGTTGGAAAAGATTAGAAAATCAAAGGTAAAAGACAACAAGGTAGTAAAAGCTATAGAAGAAATAAAATGAGCAGGTATTAAAATATTAAGAGATGAGGAGTGGTAAGAAGAAGATAGATTAATATTGAAGGATAGAAAAGTATATGTCCCAAAGGATGAGAAATTAAGGGCAGAGGTGATCCAGCTATACCATGATATACTTGTTATCAATAGACAGTGAATGTCTTTAGTGATCACCCTAGGTGGATGTTCAAGAAGAACTCGATGGAGTTCTTCATTGGATTGCAGCCCTACTTATACTACTACTACAGTGGCTGTACCCTAGAGTCCCACAATCACATGTTCTTTCCAGACTGTTCTATGATCACCTGATCTTGTCACATAATTTGACTTACTGTCTCCACCCTATTTATATCCTTACTCTATTGTATGCTTTAGGGTTTTGGATTCAGTGTTCAAATGTGTGGGAAACCTTTTTCCTGTTTTGGGCTCTCATAACATGGCCTCCCCTTCAAGTTTCCTCATCCCGAGGAATTTTTCCATTGATACCAATTTTCATCCCATCTCTTTTCCCGTTCTCTTTTGTATCTTCTTCTCCTCCAACTATATAGTAGTTTTGCTGTGAATTCCCTAGGTAATTCCTGACTGAACTCCTTTTCTTCTTCTTCTTGCTCCTGTTATCTTAGTTCTTCGACCTCTTCTCCGTGCTCCCTCTCAAACTCTTCTACCAGCTCCTTTGCATTTTCCAAGTTTTCCCTATTTTTCCAGGTATCTTCTTCTGCCGTGTAGCCTTTCCACCTCACCAGGAACTTCTCTTTCCCTCTGACTGTCCTTTTGTTTAAGATTTTCTCCATCTCAAATTCCTCTTCTCCTTCAATGATGACCAGTTTTGGGGGTATCTTTTTCTGTCCCTTTACCTGTGATTTGTAGAGTCATACTCTACTTACGTTGACTACAGGATGTATTTTGATAGAATTAGGCAGCTCTAATTCTATTGCATTACTTGAGATGATTCCCTTTACTTTGTAGGGGCCCACAAAGCGTTTGGTCAGCTTTTCCAACCTTCTTCCTTTCATCTGCTATTTTAGATCCTTTGTACTTAGCAGCACTAAGTCCCCCACTTTGTACTCCTCTCTCTTTCCTCATCTCCTGTCTCCAAACCTTTTCATTTCCTCCTGTGCTTTTTCTAATGCTGCTTTGGCTTCCTTCTGGATTTTCTTCATTTTTTCTATGAACTTCCCTGCTGCTTCGTACTTCCCCGTTCTTCTTCCCTCAAATCCCATCCTTGGGTCTTGACCATAGTTTGCTTTGAATGGCGGTGTTTTTGTAGACATGTGGATTTTGTTGTTATACACAAATTCTGCCATTCCTAACCAATCCGGCCACTGCTCTTGTCTATGATCAATGAAGACTCTTAGATATTGCTCCAACTCCTGGTTTATCCTCTCCGTCTGCCCATCTGTTTGAGGGTGATAGGCTGTTGAGAGTTTTGTCTGGATTCCCAGCAAGTTATTCAGCTCCTTTATCATCCCCACCACAAATTGCACTCTCCTGTCTGATTTAATGCTCTCTGGAAGTCCATGCAATTTCCACACATGGTCCTGAAACAGCTTTGCAAGTTCTTCTGCTGATGTCTTTTCTATTGTTGCTATAAAATGTGCCATTTTGCTAAAACAGTCACATACTACTAGGATTGTGTCGTATCCCTGGGCCAGTGGCAGTTTGGTGATAAAGTCTGCTGATATGTGGCTCCACAGCTTTTCTGGGATTGCATTGGGCATTAGTTTTCCCACTGGGGCTTCGCTTCGATTCTTGTATCTTTGACATGTATCACATCCATCTATATATCTTCCCATCTCCTTCGTTACTCCTGACCACCAGTAATTCCTGACAATCAACTCTGCCATCTTCCACCTCCCCCCATGCCCTCCTACTGGAGTGTCATGGTGTAGTTGTATTATTTCTCTCCTGAGGTCTCCTTCCGGCATGTATATTTTTCCTTCCTTTAATACTATCCCATCCTTGATTTCCCATTCTTTATCTTTCAGTGCTTTTATTCCTGCCCTTTTTAACTCCTTTACTGCTTTTATTATCTCCTCATCCCCTTCCTGTGCCTTTTTGATCCTTTCTCTTAGGTTTTCTTCCTCCATCAATGTTTCTACCCCCCTAATCTATTCTGGTTTTATCAGTTTCTGGTCTTCATTGTCCCTTTCCACCCCCTCTTGCTAGTCTGGTCTTCTGCTTAATCCATCCGCCTTCCCCATGCTCTTCCCTGGAATGTGTTTTAGCATGAAATTAAATCGCGATAGGTATAGGGCCCATCTTGCTTGTCTGCGGTTTAACTTTTGACTCATCATAAAATACTGAAGGTTCTTATGGTCCGTCCATATTTCAAATTCGAGTTTTGCTCTCTCTAAGTAGTGCCTTCATGCTTCTAGGCACCTTATCACTGCCAGCATCTCTTTATTGTGAATTTTGTAATTTCATTCTGTAGTATTCAGTGATTTAGAGATGAAGGCCACTGGCCTCCACTTTCCATCTTCACACTTTGTCGACAACACTCCCCCTGTCGCATAGTCTGAGGCATCTGCTTCCACTCTCATTTCCCTATCAATGTCTGGGATGGCCAGAACAGGCTCTGTGGTAAACCCTGCTTTAAGTTTTTTGAATGCTTCCTCCTGTTCCTTTTCCCACTTCCATTTCTGTTCCTTCCTAACTAGCACGTGTAGTGGTGCCGCTATCCTAGCAAAGTCCTTTATGAACCTCCTGTAGTAATTGGCAAGGCCTAGGAATTTTTGTACTTCTTTGACATTCCTAGGTGCTGGCTAGTTCAGGACTCCTTCCACTTTCTCCTTTTGCATCTCCACTCCTTTTGGACCAATTACTACTCCCAGGAACTCTACTTCTCTTACTTTCCATTTGCATTTCTCTGGTTTCACAAATAGATCATTCTCTTCCAATCTCCTTAGTACTTCCTCTACCAACTCATCGTGTCCCTCTTCTATATCTGTGGCTACTAAAATGTCATCAATAAAGGTTGCTGTATCCCCTTGGTTTATGAGGTCCCTGAACAGGTCATTCATCATTGCTTGGAAGGTGGCGGGGGAGTTTGTCAACCCAAAATACATGACTGTAGGTTCATATGCTCCAATGTGTGTCGTGAATGCTGCCTTCCATTCGTCTCCTTCCTTGATTCTGACATTATTGTACCTCCATCTCAAATCCAACTTCGTAAACATCTTTCTCTTTCCTACTCCATCTAATATATCTGCAATGAGGGGTAAAGGGTACCTATTTTTTATTGTCCACTGGTTTATGTGTTGATAGTCTTGTACTATTCTCCATGTGCCATCCTTTTTCACCACAAAGTGTACTGGCAATGTCTGGGGTGACTTGGAGGGTCGGATATATCCCTTCCTCAACTGGTCTTTCACAAAACTCTGTACCTCCTCTCTTTCCTCTCTCAATAGTAAGTATACTTTCCCCTTTCTTGGCGTAAATCCCTCCTTTAATTCTATGGCATGGTCCCAGATCTTTTGTACTGGCATTCTTTCTGACTTCTTTTTTCCAAATACTTTCTTCCACTTCCAAAATCTTCTGGGCACCAGCCTTTTTAACACTTCCTCATCCTCATCCTTTTCCGTCTTTCTTGCTTTCTTCTCCTTCACTTCTTACTTTCTTCTTTCACATATAGGTGGGCAACACGTCATCTTCACTTCTTCTTTCTCCCAATCTATTTCTGGATTGTGGGCTGTTAGCCACAGCATTCCTAGTATTAACTCTGTCTTCCCTAGGTTGCATACATCCATTCTGGCTCTCTCCATATGTCCCTTAAAGAACATATTGCACTCAACCTGGTGCGTTATAGCCCCCCCTGCATTTGCTGTTCCATCTACATTCCTAACTAAGAGGGGTTTTTTCAACTTTTCCATTTTAAACCCCTTTTTCTTTGCAAAGGTTGTGTCCATGAACAGACCTGTCACCCCACTATCTAACAACGCCTTCACTGCTATTCCTTCATGACTTTCTAACTTCTCTAGCCCTACTTTCAACCAGACTTCCCTTAATGGTCATAGTGTGTGTCATATGTCTCTTGCTCTCTCAGTTGTATTGGTGGAATTCAATTTATTGCCTAATTTTTCCGGGTACAATACACTGTATATATTATTGGAGGCTAGCCAAGAGCTCACTGTCCTCCATTTTCTTTTGCCAACTCCTGCGGCGTTTCTACTACTCTTCCCCTATGTCTTTCCCAGCAGTTTTTGGCCATATAGCCCCACTTTCCACACACATAGCACATCCTGTCTCCTCCCTTTCCTCTGTCCACATCCATTGCATTGGGGTCTCTCCTTGGACCCGTTTGAGCTCCTCCTCTATTAGGCATATTTCCTCCTCCTCCTCCTCTGTATCCTCCTCCTGTTCTCCATGTTATCTGTCCCCCTCTTCCCCCATATGATCCTCCCCCTCTAGGCTGCACATTTCCCCCTGGGTGCGCCACGTTCCTCCCCAATACTCTCTCTTCTGCCCTGCTCTGTCTCTGGTTTCTATCCAGTCTTACTGCCCTTTCTTGCCACTCTCCAATGGTGGTTGGCGGTTCCTCTGCTTCTGCTAGTTTCCTCCTGATGGCCCCGTTTAGTCCTCTTTTAAATTCCTCGATGAGGGGCCTTCCCTCATAACTGCTTCCTCTGGCAACCTTTTTGAATTCCTGCACGTATTCGTCACAGGTTCTCCCTCCTTGCTCAATTGTTCTCAGTTGCTCTATCTTTCTCTCCTCCACCGATGTCTTCCCAAAGTCATCCCTTATTTTTGCAAATAGTTGCTCTGCTGATTCCACCTCTAACTCTTCCTTGGCCAACTCGTCCAATAGATTATCCTTCCATGCCTCTGCTATTCCCCCCTGCATATATGACAGTACCCAGGCCACCTGGGTTGCTGCTGCTTCCTCCGTCATCTTCATCCTAATGTATAGGCAAGCTGCGTTGACAAATGCACTCACCTCTTCCATTCTTCCACTGAAAACTTGAGGTCTTGCGACCTCCACTCTGCTCCCTTGCTGTTGGAGGAGCATGGTATTGACCTGCTACTGCAGGGTTGCGATTATGGCAAGGAGTTGCTCCTCTCTGGTTTGGGGGGCAGGTGCTGAAGGGTGTTCCCCCTGTTGCTGTTGTTGTTGGTGAGACATTGGTGATGGTGATGGTGATATTGATGTTTCCTCATAGAAGGATGAGTGGTCTTCTTTGTCTGTACTTATGGCTGACTACTAACTAAGAAGGGTAAAACAATACTATCCCTAAGAAGGAAATCCCTAAGCTAGGTGGGCCTTTAAGAGGTTTTCCGTCGTTCCCCTGTGTAGACCAATTACAATGGATTGGTAGCATAGAGCTGATAGTGAAGAACTAATTATGAGCCCACTTGATATAGAGGTCAGGTCTCAGGCAGGGACATGAGCTTTGTCCAGGCCATCTATCCACCGTCCCTAACTGACAGTGAAGTCCCCTTTATAGCTAGGGCCCGCTATCCAAGAGGTTTGAGAGTGCTGTACTCCCTAGCAAGGAAGGGTGTAGAGTAAGTGTGGTGGGGGAAATCACTCGCGGGGCTGGTATGAAGCCAACTGCGCCTTTAAGTGATTTTGAGCAGGGTTCGAGGTAAACAGTGCTCGGATGTGGTATCGAGTTCTTGTGTTATCAATAAACAGTGAATGTCTTTAGTAATCACCCTAGGTAGATGTTCAAGAAGAACTCGATGGAGTTCTTTATTGGATTGCAGCCCTACTTATACTACTACTACAGTGGCTGTACCCTAGAGTCCCACAATCACATATTCTTTCCAGACTGTTCTATGATCACCTGATCTTGTCACATGATTTGACTTACTGTCTCCACCCTA
>Ga0153926_100017_pt1 | contig 33934 bp, 24 predicted proteins | sample TSNJ010MetaG_FD_104716 | JGI IMG/M metagenome (GOLD analysis project Ga0153926, IMG submission 104716) | Attine ant fungus gardens microbial communities from New Jersey, USA - TSNJ010 MetaG | ecosystem: Host-associated > Fungi > Mycelium > Unclassified | place: USA: New Jersey, Wharton State...
TAAGGCATCTGGAGAATAGTTTTTTATCAAAGAGAGCTGTTGTTGTAGTAAACTCAACAACACTTTCAGTTCTCATAAATAGGTAGCCTTTTGTGCTCTCTTTTATTCCCAAAAAAGTCATTAACTCAGATTTAGGTGTAAGTGTATTGCACTGTATTGTTTCAGGGAGGTATGCATAGGCACCACACCCAAATACTCATAGGTAAGTAATATCTGGTTTGTTTTTATTGGCTAGTTCATAAGGAATGTGCCAGTTTAGACAGTACAAAGAACTTCTATTGTACAGGTGCACAGCATACTTTACACTGTATTCCCACCAGGATTCTGGGATGCAAGCATCATATCACATAGCCTCTGCTTTGTCCATGAGAATTCTGTTGAATCTCTCTGCATAGTCATTTTTCTGTGGAGTATAAGGTGTGCTTCTTTGTAGTTCAATCCCCTTACTTCTAATAAATGTATCTAATTTCTCAAAGTCAAACTCTCCTCCCCCATCAAACATCCATCCTCTTATTCATTCTTGATATTGTATTTTGACTAATGCATAGAATGTAAGGGCAACTAGAGCAGAGTGAACTCTAGGAGAATCCTTAGTAATATTATACTCCTAAGTTATGTTATAACTCACCTCCAGGAGAATCCTTAGAGTTTAGGATGAGGCTTCTGGGAGTGTACTCTACACTATATATACTACTACAGTCTGTCTGTCCCTGATCCTACAGTCCTACTGGTCAAGGTTAGGAGTTGCCAAGTTAAGCTAGAGACAATTAAATATTACTATGTAATATTTAATTAGGCACAGGGTCACTCTAGGAGGTTGGTCTAGTATTCCAGAGGTAGCATTGGTAAGGTCCCATTATACTCACCCTCCCTTCAAGATTGCTGCATTTCAAAGCAATTGTTCTGGACTTGAAAATTGCATCAAAATCTGCCTGGCAGATATACCTAGGAGCTGTGGGGTGCTTGTAGAACTTCACAATGAGATCAGGAGCTGAAACATTAGAGACCACTTCCCAAGAGTTGTGTTCTCTGCCATATTCCTTTCATTTTACCAAGAATTAAAACCTCCTCCAATGCCAGCGACTATCCAGAATCTCCTCCACCTTCTATTTCTTCTCTCCATTGACAATGATTGGTAGTGGTGGGGGTTCTGATTTTTGTCCAGATATTGGGTTGTCTGGAACCATGAATAGCTTCACTATGTTGAACACTGGATGGAGTTTCTTCATTGCATGTGGCAGTTTGAGGTAATAAGCTAGGGGTCCTATTTGGCATTCTACAATAAAGAGTCTGAGACAGCAATGAGACAATTTTGGACATGGACAGGTGATCTTGATATTGGATGTGTCCAGGAATACCTAATCCCCAGAGTGAAACACCAGGGCTAGAGACCTTCTTTGATTGTGTTACCTAGTCATATCTTGTGCCTTTTGGATTGTGGACTTGGCCTCTTCAACTGCTGCTTTCATTCATCCCATGAACTCATTTACTGTTTCCAGTCCAAAAGGTCATTGCCTGGGTTCAAGGCCTATATGGGGGGTGCGTCTGGTGTCAAGCAAGAATGGAGTCTGCTGGGTGGAGGCATGCACATGGTTATTGTGCTGGAATTCTACCATAGGCAACAGATTGTACCAGTTGTCTTGTTTTTTGTTGACAAAGAGCTATAGGTATTGGTTGAGCTCTTGGTTGACATGCTCTATCTGTCCATCAGTTTGCAAATGCCAGGCCATAGAGAACACTAATCAAATTCCTAGCAGTCTAGAGTTCTCTGGTGAAACGTACCACAAACTGGGGTCTACAGTTCATGTTGAAGCAGCCCATGGAGCTTCTATACATGGTGGAGGAACAGTTATATGCATCAGAATAAAGTAGGCTTTCTTTGACATAGAGTCTACTACTATTATGACAGTGTTGCATCAAGAGGACTTGGGGAGTTCCACTACAAAATTTATGCTGAGGGTATCCCATTTCACCTCTGGTATAGAGAGTGAATGCAATTCTCTGACTAGAGGGTGTCTCATTGCTTTTGTGTGGAGGCATAGATCACAGATGCTAACATACTATCTAATATACCTAGATATCTAGGGCCACCAGTAGTTGTGGGACATCAGCTCTAGCACCTTCCACCTTCTGGGGTGTCTGGCAATCTTTGTATCATGATACAGGGCTACTATCTTTCTATGCAGGTCTGGGGTCTGGGAGACATAGATCTTTCTCCAGAAGCAGAGCAGGCTATCAACGTCTGACCACTCCAAAGAGTGCACTATCCTACTCAAGGACTTCTTCAGTTCTAGAGTGGCCCTGGTTATGGGCTCTCCTTGGTCTCCAGAGCAGTTACTCTTGCAGACTTCAGCCGGGATGTTGTGTTTGACCCTAATTAGCTCTAGTCCTTCAAGAGCACAGATGGCCAGGAGTTCTAGGCACAAAAAAACAATGTTTTTGTTGTCCAAACAGCTGTTGTTGTAGTTGGGTCTCCAAAAGAGCATGTCTGGCTTATCCATAGATCATTCCAGATGATAGCAAAGAGTGAAGTCAAAGTAAGCTAGGTATAAGGACTAGCATGCCTGCCTCCAGTTCAGTTTTCTTGCTATTATGAAATACTCTAGGTTTTTGTGGTTGGTCCAGATCTGTACTGGGTTAGTTGCCTTTTCAAGGAAATGTCTCCATTCCTCTAGTGTGTAGATAATGGCCAGTATCTCTTTGTCATAGATCTTGTAGTTTCTTTCCACTAGAAACAGGAACTTGCTGTAGATGTCCGCTGTGGACTGTTGAGGTAGAATGGCATCTATGGCAAAGTTAAAGCTATCTGTCTCAATACAGAAAGGTTCTGAGTCTTGAGATGAAATCAGCACTGGAGTGGTGATTACTGCCATTTTGAGGGCCCCAAGGGCAGTTTGCTCTTGATCATTCTACTCCCATGCCTTATCAGAGCACATGAGATTGAACAGGGGCTGAGCAATAGTCAAGAAGTCCTGTATAAATCCACTGAGACTTTGTTTTTGGACACAACCAGCCCCAGGTATTCAAACTGTTCCTTCTAAAATTCACACTTCTCTGGACAGAGGCACAGCTTATGTTTTGCTAAGATCTCAAGTACTTTCCAGATGGCTTTGACATGTTGTTCAACAGTCCAAGTGAAGATCAGAATATTGTCTAGGTATACCACTACAATGCCTTTTGCAATGAGGTCTTGAAAGATGTCATTCATCATGGTCTGGAAGGTAACTGGACTGTTGGTCATCCCAAAGAACATTACTAGGGGCTCAAACAGGCCATAGTTGGTACAGAAGGCAGCCTTCCACTCATCTCCAGACTTGATTCACACATTGTTAAACCCCCAGTAGATATCCAACTTGGTGAAGTACTTGGCTCTGCACAGTTGAGACATGAGTTTGGAGATGAGCAGCAGAGGGTATTTGTTCTTCACTATCATTGAGTTGAGAGCCTAGTCATCCTGTACCAGCCAGAGAGAGCTATCCTTCTTCTTGATAAAGAGCACTGGAGCTGCTATTGGCAACTTATAGGGGGCAGATCCATCTGGTGCAAAGGTTTTCTTCTAGAAATGCATTGAGTTTCTTCTGCTCTATGGGAGACAGGGGGTACACCTTGGTCAGTTTAGGCTTAGAGCCCAGCAAGAGTTCTATAGCATGGTCCCAGTGTTGATGTTCTGGAAGGGTGTCAAAGTCATCCTTGGCAAATACAGACTTGAAGCCTCAGGTATACAGAGGTAGTGGAGCTGTAGCAGCTTGCATCTCCATGCTCCAGCAAGCCCCTTTAGCTAAGTATTGGGAGGTGATTGCAGAGGCTTGTATGGCTTCTTCTGAGGGCTGGAGAAGCAGTCTAGTTATAAACAGTCAGTCTCCAAGCTCCCAGTCTCACCTATTGGTTTCACATGAGGTTTCAAGATCCTCTTTGTTACTGTCCAAGAGTGGGGTGGGCCTGGCCCAGCAGTACAGCAGAGCCCAGACCTCTTGTCTCCTCTTTAAGGCCTGCTCCTTCCATAGCATATGGCATCCTTTACAGTAGGGTGGACATTGTGTCATAAGGACTTTGCTTTTCTCCCAGTTGATCTTTAGATTATGGTCTTTCAGCCAGGTATAACTGAGGATTAGGTTTTGCTTTTCCAGACTGGAGACAGCCAACAGAGTCCACTCCAAGTGAGTTTGGTCACAGGGAACTATGTTTACTACCTCTAATATTTGTCCTACCTCATTGAGAAAGCTATCGACATTGAAAACTGGTGAAGGGAGCAAAAGGGACTATTAGCCTAGCACAAACTAAATATGCAGTACTAGGTTCCAATTGTATACCAAAGAGTTTATGGGGATAAATTAAGAATAAAGGTATTAAAAAGAAGATATAGAAACTTAGCACAGTAAAGTAAGGTAAAAGTATTTGAAAAGAGTATAAGTTTGATCTAGATCTGCCTTGCATAGTGTCCCTAAGGTACCAACCTTTACATACCATAACAAGCTCACTATTAAAGTAGTCAGTAAATTACTCCTAGGCCTTAATCTCAACCACCCAACCACTTCACTTAGAACTCATACAAGTGCCATAAGATGACTCTAGAGCCCTTGAGATAGCAGCAGGTATCAAGATTGCATGCCCTCTCTTGCTGGCTCCCTGAGTCTTATATTAAAATTACAAATTGATGGAACTCAATAAAAAAAAATGAATAGAAAAGGAAAATGCTTTTTTTTCCGGCCTCCCTCACTTCTCTCCTTCACAACAGCATTATGTGGATATGTCCAACATTGCCTCCCATCCTGCCATACCAGCTTGTCACCACCATGTGCTCCTGCTTCACTTCTATACTACCACTTTCTATCAACATCTCCTGATCTCCCAACCAGCTACTTCCTACCTAAGTATGGTCTAGAAACTGGCTTTAACACATGCGAGTATCCTAGCTCACAATGACATTGTGTACTATATCTGCTTCTTGGATTGCTTCTAAAATCATGATTTCTTTCTTTCTAAACATAAATTAAATAATAAAAATAATTTATTGAGTCCAGCAGTGATGAGATCACAAGTCATTGATAGACTTTTGATTTGTTGTTTTGGTATCATATTCATCTAAGTCCATTCTAGATTGAAAGTTTATAGCATTCCAAAGGTATTCCAGAGTTTCTGAGTTCTAGAGCATCAACATTGATAGTCTGTCTCTAAAACCTGATGCTAGCTCATCAGTCTTGCCTCCTAAGGTATATGCTATTAAGCAAGTGACAGCTTGGTGACCATTTGGTAGGAGTGACCTTTGGTGGTCTTTTATATATCTAAGAGCTTGTAGAAGGTTTCTAGGATGAACTCAGATACTGAATTCAGGGGTATAAAGTGTATCCCATGTTATATTTTTATAGAAAATTCATTGATGGCATAACACCAGTATGGGTCAGGAGATAGTCTGAGTATTAATACCTCTAGAGCAGACAAAGTCCCAGTCTATGAAGCTGCTAATAGCTCTGCAGTCCAAGAGTGCCTTAACGGAGTGGACTTCACTGGTGTCAGTTGTGCTGATCTCCACAGGGAGGACTAAGGACATTCTGCATGTGTCAAAAGTATTGGTAGAGAGTTGCTTAGACAGCCATTTCTCCCATTTTGGTCTCTAGGGAGGTGTCCTGATGACAAGAGTAAAGGAAGAGGTGAATGCATCTTCTGATTCACTGTTACTTGTATTAACATTTTCTATATTGAGTATAGTAAACCTATTTACAGAGAGCTTCTGGGACACATCTTTTGCCAGTTGCTCTACACAAAATCCCCTTCCAAGAGGGGCTCTGCTTCTTCTACAGTAATTGCATTCTTTAAGGTCTTTGATTAACTCCTCCCTCTGCTCTACCATTAACTGTCTTATGTTGAGATGGTATGGGCAGTCCTTGACAAGATGATCAGCTTCTCTGCAGTAGTAGCAGCTATATAGAGGGAGGGATCTTGACTTTTATGCCATATCAATGTCCATGGGTATGCCTAAAGATGGAGGTGGAAGTGAAGGTGGAGGGAGAGGTCTTGGAGATATAGGCACAAGGAGGACCAGAGGGCATACCACAGACAAAGGGACTGGATGGAGAGCAGGGATTCTGAATAAGAGAAAGGGCACTGAATATTACAAGGACTAAAAGACCTTGTTGGCTAGCTAGGCCTGGTCAATCTTCTAAGCTGTTCAGTACCATGCCTTGGGGTCAATATCAGCAGGTCTTCCATAAGGCATGGTGGTGATCTGACTTTGAATGTTCATCTGGAGTTTTTATTGAAATTTCACTACCAGGATCTATGGGTCTGTGTAGCTAGTATTGGAGACCAGGGCTTGGAAGCTGTCCAGGTAGTTGCCTACTATCTAATTTCCTTGGTGGTAGGACATTTCCTCCAATGTATTTATAGCATTGGTCTCTACATTGACTGGAAAGAATTGAGTTTGGAAGTACTGGTCAAAGTCTACCTAGGTCTGCAAAGGAAACATGCCAATATCCAATTTCTGTTGAAAGAGATTTTGGGACTATTTTACAGCCCAACCTCCTTTGAAAAATATTAAGATCCACAGAACTTTTATCTTTCTCACAATTGAACTGCTCTAGAGCCAAGCATATATACAGAGTACAGGAGTTGAGAAACATTCAATCTATATTTTGCTCTCCATAAAAGTTTGGGACAAGCCTAAGACCTCAGAGCTACTGGAAGGGGTTGGTGGTACAGACACCAGAGAGAGGGCTGTTGCTGGGGCTGGGGAATAAGGGCTGGAGACTAGCTGCATGAGTTGCTGCAGCTGTATGGTCAGGATAGAGAGAGCATTATCTATATTGGTTTCCAAGTAGTTTTGCTTTTTGGTGACTTCCTACAAATAGTATTGCAAATAGGCCAGGGCATCAGCAATAGTCTAGAGTGTATTCATGTACAACATTTGTGCAGAGTAGAGTGGTTTTCTAGAGGGTTGGCTAAGAGCAGTGGAGAGCAACCTAAGAAAGGCTGTCTACTGCACTTCTTCCAAGGCTCTGTTGTGGAAATCCTAAACTATTGTAAGGGCGACCAGAGTAAAGTGGACTCTAGGAGAATCCTTAGTCATATTGTACTCCTAAGTTATACTACAACTTACCTCCAAGAGAATCCTTAAAGTTTAGGATAAGGCTCCTAGAAGTGTGCTCTATACTATATATACTGCTGCAGTCTGTTTGTCCCTGATCCTATAGTCCTACTGGTCAGGGTCAGAAGCTGCCAAGTCAAGCTAGAGACAATTAAATATTACTATGTAATATTTAATTAGGTACAGGGTTGCTCTGGGAGGTCAGTTTAGTATTCCAGAGGTGGCATTAGTAGAGTCTCCTTGCATAAAAGACTTCTATAATCTCTACCACATCAGACTTTTTCTATTGCATTGTTACCCATCCATGGGATAAGTAATCATCAAAGAATGATAGGAACTACCTGTATTTATAATATGATAATACAGGAAATTCTTTTAGGTCAGAATGAATGCATTTGAAGAGTTTTTGTGCTTACTTTTGAGATACAGGGAATGACTTTGAATACAGTTTTCCTTAGCACATTTTTTACAAACAGACTTTTGCTTGGAAAGATTATCTTAGTACAAAATCCTAGGGTATACTTAAGAGCTTTTTGTAAGACATCTTGTGAAGGATGGCCAAAGCAACAATATATAAAGTCATAGTCTACTATTTGCAGAGCTTGCAGAAATTGTAGTGTAGTTGTCTTAGATCTTCTGGTGTGCAAAATAAAAATGCTATTGTTACTGTTTAGAAGTGTAAATCAAACTTATTGTTTATTCCTTTCATAGAGAGCAATAAAGCTCTTAGTTCCTTGGTACTTATATCCCATTTATATCAAAGTTCTAATTGAGAAAAGTCTCTAATGTAATCTAAAAATGAAATATACTAGAAAAAACCTTAAGGTTACCTCAGTAAGAGTACCATTTTTGTTTTCTATGATATAATCTCTTGAATATTATTGGTAACATGAATAAAGGTTATAAACAATAAAATTAAGATATTCCTCAGATATTATAAGATAGAACAGCTGAGAAGACAATAATTGATAGTGAAGTTTTTTATATTAATCAATAAAAATATATATATTTATATATAAATATTCAATCATGTTTTACCTTAAGCTATTCTGGCATGCATTATATCAAGATCAAAGCTAATAATCCTCAGCAGAAGTACTATTGTTGCTTATCTATTCAAACTATTTATTATAATTGTCAAAAACTAATTTTTGCTCACTACACTTAATATACTTAGCTATATAATGTATAGACAAAAAAAACATATTTATTGTCACTTTTTGATATGTATACTTGTTACAAATAATCTCTAGTATTTAATTGAGATTATTAAATAAGTGAATAGTAGCAGAGTAAACTTGTATGTACAAATTTTTCATATTTTCCATATTACTATTATCCATCAGTTCAGTAGCTTATGCAATATTATTTTTAAAGGACCATTCATAAGACTTTTTTTTAGCCAATCTGAAACTAATTAAATTATCAGGCTCTTTAGGAGTAGTTTTATATTGCTTGGTTAAAGAGTTAAGTTAAATCAATATTACAATCATTTAAATGATCAATCAGTCTTTTTTCTAAGAAAGCAAGTATACTAGACATCTTATGAAAACTATTGTCTTTATAAACTTGTATAGTAAGTTTAAGAGAAAAATAAAGTTTTTTTTTTTTGGAATTATTTGATTTAGTATGTTTTTGAGTATAGAATTTTGGTTTCTTAGAGCTAAAGTCAACAATAGTGGTTTTAGTTTAAGGAAGCAGTAAAATATAGACAAGATCTACAATTATAAAATTGTTTTGTTAATTGCTTTTCTTTTTATTAGTTTTTGGTCTTCTTTTATACTTTTCATGCTCCTGTTAAAAAAATCTATCACTGTTTAAAGGATTAGTATATATTATTATATACTTTACAGTTGTAAATTTAACATTGCATACTTTATAGTTGCAAATTTAATATTGCTAATTTCATTGTTTTCCTATAAATATATCTTAGCAATGCTATATCATTTAAAAAGTAAGGTATTTAATAAAATCATCTCTTTTATTAACTCAGAAATTGTATATTGCTAGTTAGACAAATAATTGAAATAATCCTTAATTTTGAAAATATCTAGTATTAGATTGGTGTTTTCAGACAAACAATAGTCTAAGTAATACTTAAAATTGTTGAAAATAGTCATATTATGTAGTTTGTTAAACTTTATTTCAAGTTCTGACCACAATTGCAACAAAATTGTTTTATAAATCTTGTTGTTTTTAAACTCCAAGTCTTAAACTTCATATTATATTCAACTAACTCTACTTTATAGACAACTAGTATTTTAGCTGTAATCACCATGTTTGGAGTAGTAGATGATGTTAGTATGACCTTGCTTTCTTCAGTGATAATCTAGAGCTCTTATATCTAAAGATATGTTTTTATGACAATAGACTAATTTATAAGTCTTTGATAAGCTTCAAGTAACATCTTTGCTAGTCTATAGTATTATTTAGAGCACCAGACAGTTTCAAAAGCACCACTGGTGGCTTATTGGAGCCTATAACCTAACAAGTAATATCTATATAGTACAATATAAATAAAATAGATAAAAATCTACTTAAATTTACAGTATATACTGTTGTTCTTATATACATATTTAAGTGTTTATTTCTAGGTTTTAAAAGTAGAATTTTAGTGTTATACTGATTTAGTATGTTATTATATCTAAGAAATATACTTATTTATATATTATACTTAATTAGTCATCTTGTATATATTTTATCTTTCAACATCAGGGAATATAACAAATCTTAGCTTTAATTTGCACTGAAGCCTATAAATGATTCATAAGTTATATGACTGTAATGATATAGTAGTAATATAGTCTAGTAATTTCTAGCTTTGAGCTGGTATACATATATTCATCAATTCTCTAACATAAGGTTTGTCATGACTTGGCAAAACAGCTAAGTTATTATTTTATTTGACTTTTTTTTTTTTTTTTTATTTGGACTTACTATATAAGAAAAGAATATGGAAAAATATCACATAATACAGTCATATATCAGGATATCACAATGTTATGTCATATGATAATATTATATAATAGATATAGAAAAGTAGTATACAGACTATATAGTAGTTATATAAGTAGTATACAGAATCAAATGGAAACTCTATTGAGTTCTTTTTGTCAACTCAGACTTAGAGTGTAATTAAGTCATCTCAGACCAAGCTGCTACACTAGAACTTGATTTCATATCTAGAGCACTGTTTACCTTGGACTTTGTTCATCTTAACTTTTATAATCTTTTCAACTCTCAACCAGTAGTCATCATAATCACTAGTTATCTTTATATATAGCTGAACTCTTGGCTTAAGGGAACTTAATAGTCAGTTAGGAACTATTGGTGGAAGTACAGTATCAAGCTCAAATATTGTGTCTAAGACCTGATCTTACAATTGAGTGATACTCAGTAGTTTACTTGTACTTTTTTCACTCTATAAACTTTATGCTGAAGTCCCATTGTGGACTATATATGCAAAAGAGTAATGCCACATCCTTAAGAAGGTATTTAGGTTAGAGATCCTCTTCTTGGAGTAATAGAATAACTATAGTATTAGGGCAATAGTAACTAAAGCAGTAAAACTCTGGCTAAATAAAGATCTTATACTCCAGTAGACATAGTGTAATTAGTAAGATCAGACTTTCATTCAACTTTTCTAGAGATACATTATAATATTTTTAGAACAATACAACTCTCTTATAAGCAGCATGTTTAATCAACAATGTACCCTTACTAAACTAAAAGCAGAGATAGAAGAAAGGGAAGAAAGAATGTATTAGAAATATAGAAAGTTTGGACATTTGGTCTATAACTACAGAAATAGAAAGGAGACAAAAGAGAAACTGATTCCCTAAAATAGATTTAAGGTAATAGTAAGTAGAATGATATAGTATAGAGTAAAAGAAAAAGTGAAAGTGAAAAAACAAAAGATAGTAAAGAAAGAAATACAATGTTTTAGATGTTGGGGAGTAGGATACTACAAGTGAAAATGTCCAAATATTAAAGTTGAAAAGAAAAGGAGAAAAAATAAAGAAGTAGCACATATAGTTAGTCTATAAAAAGCACAACAAGAGAAAAAGCCAGTACATTCCTTATAGAAAAAGACACAAGAGTATTATAGTAAGAGGGATATACCCCTAAGAGGTACAGCTTTAGAAGAGCAAAGATAAAAGACAATGTAGAAGATGGTAACATTTGTGGAGTATGGAAGTGTAAGTACAAAAGCATTAAAATACAAAAGAACCAGGAATAGAGTTTTGTCTCTAAAGAATAGCTAAAGAATATTTGGTGTAGCTGATGTTTTGAAGCATAAAAGTAGAGAGAAAATTCAGTAAAAGAAAAAGAAACAGTTAAAGTAAAGTATACTCAATGTGAATAAAAAGATATAGTAACAAAGGTATTAAAAGAGAATAGAGAGAGAATTCTATGCCTAGAATATAGAATAGGAAAAAAGCAACTATAATAGAATTAAAGAATAGCAACATATCCTAAACAGAAAGAAGTGTAACAGAATAGTGCATAAACAGAAGTTTTGAAAAGTGTAGTAAAAAAGAAGGATAAGCAAAGAGACATTAAGAGAATATTCAAAATACTAAGAAAAGTATGGTTAAATATAGAAGTAAAAAAGGTAAATACATATGAAGATGTAATAGTAAAAGCACTCTTGGATAGTGGTATGATAGAAATGTTCATGGACAGGAAAATGGCAGTAAAACATGAATTTAGGCTACAAAAGCTAGAAAGACCAGTAATAGTCAAAAACATAAATAGAACAAATAACAGTAGAAGAGCTATCATATACTAAGTGGAAGTGAACATATATTACAAAAGTCATATAGAAAGAATAAGAATAGATATATACAATTTAGGAAGAATAAATGTGATATTGGAGATACTGTAGTTGCAAGTATACAACCTAGAAATTAATTGAAAAACAGAAGAAGTCAAGATGATCAGATACCTACTATTATATAAAAGAAATACAAAATTGGAAAAAAGACAGAAAGTAAAGAAAAGAAAAAGAATAGTAATACTAAAAGAGAAGAAGATAATAAGATAGACAATAAATGATAAAGAAAATTAAAAAAGAAAGGAAATCGAAACAGACTATAGAAAGATCAAAGAAATAGTTCCAAAAAAATATCTAAAGTAGAGAAAAGTATTTGGAAAAATAGAATGCCAATAAGGAAAATTTGAGATTATATTATAGATCTCAGAAGAGAAGAATTTATTCTTTATCCAAAAACAAAAAAAAAGAAGTTTAGAACTTTATAAATAACTAACTAAGAAAAAAATATATTAGACTATCAAAATTTCCTTAGATATTGCTAGCATTCTTTGTAGGCAAAAAAAATGAAAGACATGATAAAATAGTAGAAAAAGTATTGAAAAGGCTAAAAGAAGATAATTTATATGTCAAACTAGAAAAGTATATGTGAAAAGTAAAAAAGATTGGATTCCTAAAGGTTAGAGTGATAGGGTTTTGGGTTCTCATACTGTGTCAGATGTCTTCTGCCAGATACTAAGAATTGGTGACTATGGCTCTAAAGTCAGTGGTCATGAGCTCCAGAAGTATCTACATTACAAACAGGTAGTCTCTGAGTTTCCAGTCTCTACCATCAGTACCAGAGGGAGAGGGGTCATCTACATTGTCTTCCAGGAGCAAAAGAGAAGGTCTATTTCTGTACAAATCAATAGTGTAGAGTTCTGCTTTTTTTTGCTATATTTGCTTTTTACATAGAATACAATTGCTTTTGCAATGTTAAGAGCAGTGTGTCATCTCAACCTTACTGGTCTTCCAATTAATCTTTAGATTATGGTCCTTTAGCTAGTTATATCCCAGGATCAAATCTTGCTTTTCAAGGCCTGAGATAGTAAGCAGTATTCTTTCTGAATGAGTACTATACTGCAGAAGAATGTTCACCACTTTAGAGATATTTGTAAGGTATAGTTGCAATTTGATTTTGGATGTCAATTCTCAGTTCTTGGTAGAACTTGACTATAAGAGTTTGAAGGTTAGGGTATCTTATATCAGAGACTAGTGACTGGAAACTGTCAAGAAAGTCCTCTACTGTCCAAGTTCCCTGGTGGTAGGAGGTACCCTCTAGAGTATTTACTATGTCTACTTTTGTGTTTACTAGAAAAAACTGCATCTTGAACTGGACTTCAAAATCAGCCCAGGTTTGAATGGGAAAGAATCTGGTGTCTGCTTTCTAGCAGAAGAGATTCTCAGACTACTTTGCTATATAACCACTTTTGAAGAAGGTAAAGGCTCATAGGGCCTTTTCCTCTTCACAACTAAACTATTTCAAGGTTAGATATATGTAGAGGATGTAGGAGTTCAGAAATGCTCATCCAATACTGTAATCACTATTGAAATCCAGAGAGGAGAAGAGCTTGAGGTAGATATGAGTATAAGAGGTTGCTGGAGGAGGAGTTGCCAACATAGGAGGTGGCAGAGAAGAATTCATTACCAGAGCCAGATGTTGAAAGAGGGTGTTTGATACTAGCTACATTAGTTGTTGGAGCTAAGCTGTTAGAGTAGAGAAGGCATTGTTGATGTTGGTTTTCAAGTTATTCTATCTCTCAGTGATCTCATGTAGATGATGTTCCAGATAGACCAAAGTATTGGCTATGCTCTAGAGAGTGTCTACATATGACATCTGTATGGAGTGGAAGTACAGAGGGTTAGATGTAGGTAGTGGAGGGCAACTGGATAGAGACTGTCCACTGCATTCTTCTAAGGTTCTGTTCAGGAGATTCTATTTTGCTATGAGAGCAATCAGAGTGGAGCTTTTAGAAGAATTCTTAGTCTATAATTATACTCCAGAGTATGTTACAACTCATCTTCTAGAAAAATTCTCAGAGAATAAGATGAGGCTTCTGAAAGAGTACTTTATACTATATATACAACTTCCCTTAGCTATAGGATATCTTAAGGATCAGGGTCTGGAATGCAGAGGTAGACAACTAACTAAATGTTAGGTAATTATCATTCAATTAGTTCAGAGTTACTCTGGTAGGCTACTACTAGTATGTCAGGAGTGCAACTTAGTGTAGTTCTCTTACAGTGATGGAGATAAAAGAGAATACAAGAGTAAAATAACAGATCAGAGAGACAGAATCTCCAAACTATTTCATAGTTGTATATAAACAAGTAGATACAGAAGAGGTAGATCAAAAGAGAGAGAGCTCACAAACAATAATAAATGTCAAAAGTACAGTAAAAACTAAAGAAATATAGTATTTTTAGTATTTTTTCAAGCAAGCTCTAGTTGATTATAGATCTTAAGGGTGCATGTTTATCTCACACCATAATACTACCTTTCTCAAACTAGTCTAGCAGCTTAGTTTGCCATCAATATAGTAGCACTGTCTAGAGCTCCTATAATCTTGTATAGACTCTACTTCAACTGACTATACAGTTGGAAACCTACTCTGAAAACATATAGCAAGTGGTTAAACTTCTAGTTAAGTAAATGTCCAAGTTCTCCTTAAAGTAAGATATTCTCTTGAGGGATGTTTTGTATAGACTTTTTTTATAAAGAAAACGAATAGAAAAACTCAGTTACTCAAAAACAACAACAGAGCTCTAGAGTAACAAAGAGAGGAAAATAATAGAGATAACTTGTTGTTAGGCTCTTCTATATCTCTAGAGTATATATTAGAATTACAAATCATAGAATTAACAATTAAGAAAACAAAAAAAACATTCCAACAATCTATTATAATAGAAAGTGAAATGATAAAGCAAGGTCTTCTTCCAATTATATAGTTAATGCTCTCTATTTTTCTTAATCCTCTTATCTGGTCTTATTTTATATCTATTTGTTGAATCTGGTCTTCAAGTGTAGCTTAAGGAACTTTAAAGCTAGTATAAATAACCTGCTTTCAAGATTAGTGTCTTTATTAATCTTTCCAATTCTAACTTTCTTGATTTCTCTATTTTATTTTCCTATACTCCTGATCTTTCTCCTTAGTCTTGGATGTTCTCTTTTTCCTAGATACTCTAATAGCATTGTCCTTGAAAGAACTGCTCCAGTATTTCTAATTATAATAGTTATCAAAAATGATTACTGAGGTCTGATGGTAACTCTAAAGCTTAATCTATCAAATAAGATAGTTGTCAAGCTATAATGTTATTTTACCAAAGAAAACTAGCTTTTTTAAGATTTGGGTTATTCTAGAGAGCACTTCTAGAATTTTTAGATTGTATTTAGCATAGAATGACTAGACAGGCCCTATAAGACTGGTATAGTAGTGATTATAGTTACTATTTTACTACTTGGATAGTATATACAAGTCTAAGGCTGGAGATCTAGTAGTTATAATCAAAGTGTTACTTTTATTGCTCAAGCTAAGTATAATGTAATTTTCTTGACAAATGTTATGTATTTTACCTAAAAAGACTGCCCAGCATAATACTAGATTACCTTTGTTTTCAATTTCTTATCTCTTGAAACATATACCTTTTTATTCTTTAACATTAATCTATTCTCTTCTTACTACTCTCTATCTTTTAACATTTTAACACCTGTTTGTTTCATTTTTTCTATAGCTTTCACTATCTTATTGTCTTTTGTCTCTGATTTTCTAATCTTTTTCAATAGATCTATCTCTTTGATTATTACTTTTGTCACCTATGTTGCTCTAATCTCCAGTCATTTCTTTTTCATCAATATTCTATCTTTGTTATTTCTTTCTATTTCCATCTACTAGTCTAGATACCTACTAAGACTGTCAGCTTTTCCCATACTGTTTCCTAGTATATGTTTTAGCATAAAATCAAATCTAAAAAGGTATAATATCTATTTTGCTTGTCTTCAATTTAACTTTTGACTGCTTATGAAATATTCAAGATTTTTGTGATCACTCTAGATTTTAAATTTTGTTTGTATACCTTCCAGTAAATACCTCCATTCCTTTAAACATTGAATTATTGCTAGTATTTTTCTATTGTGAATTTCATAATTTCTTTTTGCTTCATTTAACAATTTTGAAATAAAGGTTACTGGTCTCTACTTATTATCTTTATACCTTATTGAGAGTATACTCACTATTGTATATTCTGATCCATTTGTCTCCAATCTCATTTTTTTATCCAAGTCAGATGTTACTAACACTAGTTATATTATGAATATCTTTTTCAATTCCTTGAATATTTTCTTTTGTTCTTCTCCCCAATTCCACTTCTTGTCTTTTCTAACCAGCTTATGTAGCAGTTTAGCTATTCTAGCAAAATCTTTCATAAATTGCCTATAGTAATTTGCTAATTTCAAAAACTTTTGTACATCTTTAACTATCTTAGGTCTTAGCTATTTTAGAACTTTTACTATCTTTTTCTAGAAAGTCAATCTTTTTAACCTTCCTCATACACTTCTCAGGTTTCATATATAGATTATTTGCTTTTATCCTTTTCAGTATCTTTTCTATTATTTCATTGTATTTTCTTTTATCTTTTATTTCTTGTATCTATTAGGTCTTTCAGAATATTGTTTATTATTACTTGAAATGTTGCTAGTAAATTTGTGAGACCAAAAAATATTATAGTAGGCTTGTATACCCTAAGATGTATTGTGAATACAACTTTCTATTTATCCTTCTTTTTTATTCATATATTATTATACCTCCAGTACAAGTTCATCTTTGTAAACACCTTCTTTGTCTCTATGGTATTAATCAAGTCTGAAATCAAAGATAAAGGGTAATTGTCTTTAACTATCTTTTTATTTAGGTATCTATAATATTCTTTTTCTCTACAAAAAATACTGGTAAAGTCTGAGATGACTTTAAGGGCCTAATATACTCTTTTTTCAACTGCTCTTTCATAAATTCTCTTACTTCCTCTTTTTCTTCTCTTAACATTAAATATATTCTTTTTTTTTTTGTACAAAATTCTCTCTCAGATTTATTACATGGTCCCAAGGCTTTTTGACTGGCATCCTTTTCAACTTTGTCTTCTCAAACACTTTAAACTACTTGTGAAATCTCTGTGGCACTATCTTCTTCACTTTTTTTCTGTTTAATTCAACTTTATTATTAAACTTCTCTTCTATTGATATCTTCTACTTGTCTTTGTCTACCTTTTCCACTACTTTAACTCTTTTTTCTATCTTTTTTCTTTTCTCTATGTCTCCTTTTACTGTTAGACTTTTTTCACAAATTGGTAGGTATCTTATCATTCTGATTTCTTTTGTCTCCTAATTTATCTCTGGGTTATATGCCTACAACCATAGTATATCCAATATGACATCTGTTTTTTCCAGATTACACACATCTATCCTTATTCTTTTTATATGATTTTTGTAATACACATTTACTTCCACCTGGTATATTATGGCTCCTTTACTATTATTTGTCCTATTTACATTTCTTACTGTTACTGATCTCTAGCTTCTATAGCTTAAATCTATGCTTTGCTACCATTTTTTTTATTCATAAACATTTCTATCACACTACTATTCAAGAGTGCTTTGACTATTATGTTTCCATGTGTATCTATCTTTTCCACTCCAATATTCAACTATATTTCTCTTAATATTTTGAATGTTCTCCTAACATTCCTTTGGCCAACCTCTTTTATTGTTGTACTTCTCAGAATCTCTATCTGTATACTATCCTGCTATAATTTTCTCTCTATAGGGTGTATCACTACTCTCCAGTCCTACCACAGTTTCTTCTTTTCTGTTCTATATTCTGGGTATAGGATCTCTCTCTTTTCTCATTCCAATACTTTTTCTTTTATTGTATTTTTTCTTTCATACTTTATACATTGTACCCTTGTCATTTCTCTCTTCTTTGCTTCTTTCTCTCTCTAGTTCCATACTTCCTGGTACAAGTCACACTATATGTTTTTTACTTGTCTTTTAAGAAAAAATTCTTGTTTTCAGTTTCCATAGATTTGGATCTTCTTGCTTTCACATTCCCTACAGTTCACATACATTGCTACTACCTCTTTTGTCAATCATCCTCTTTCAAGCAAAAGTACATGTTTTGAAGGCATGCTCTTCTCCTCACAATATTCTTGTGCCTTTTCCTATATAGGATATACTGGCCTTCTCTTTTGCTGTGTCTTTTGTAGTCTGGCCATATATACTACTTTTTTTCTTCTTCTTTCTCTTTCTCTACTACAATGTTTGGATACTCCTATTTATAGTGCCCTATCCTCCAACATCTAAAACACTTTTTCTTCTTTTTTTCTTGCCTTCACACCTTAACTTCTATTATTCTATATCTCATCACTCAACTTACCAATACTTTAAACTTGTTTTCTATATATATAGATGATAATTGTCACAAACTTCATTTAGACCATAACTCCAGGAATACTTGACTAATTTCAACAATCTAAATAGCCACCAAAAGCTCTCAAGAAGATCTTTCAAATGGTACCAAAAATGTCTCAAAGCAATTAGTATTTACCAAGTTATTAGTAGATCAGTTTACAATTACCAAGTCACTAGATACTAAATTGCTGATATCTTGGGAACCACTTGACATAATCATTTGCTTCAATGACTATTGTAAAGCTCTCTTCAATGTGTTTCTTTTGGCTATAAATAGAACCCAAGGCAATAAGATCACATAAAGATACAAGGTCCTCAATGTTTGTATATGATACTAATCTTTACCTATAGATTATTATCTGTCCTTGAATAGAACAAAGGACTACTTTAAGATAGTTAGGTTATCTCTATTTCAAGAACAATAGCACTCCTATATGTAGAACAATAGGTAGTGATCACATAGTAGGCTGTTCTGGTATATAGACCACCACAATCATATATTTAAGAACTATATGTCTAAGAATAAACCTTAGACTTAACAATATCTTTTGCTACTTGTCTAAACTTTGCTTTTTTGAGCACTTTAATTATCAAATCAACCAATCACAAATCAGTAAGTAGCCATTTGTGATAACAATACATCTCCAGTACAAGATTTCTACTGATCAAAAAGATATAAATAATCTACTAAACAATATTACCCAATCACTAGGTCAGGTCAGGTCTTGAATACAATACCTAGGTTTGGTACTGAGTCTCCACTGGTAGCCCTTAACTGACTACTAAGTCCTCTTTACAGCTAGGGCCTGCTATCCAAAAAGACCAGTAATCAAGCTAATCATCAATCAAGGACAATAAGAGAGTAAAGGTTAGACAAGATTTGAAGCAAACAGTACCTAGAGTATGGAATCAAGTTCTTTTGTCAGTGACTGACTCAAGAACCTTAAGTTAGGGGTTAACTCAAGATAGTGCTTTAGGATTAGAAGAGAACTCAATAGAGTTCTTGTTTAATTTGTAGTTTACTATATATACAAGTATACTATTTGTTCTTGTTTAAACTACAAGCTGTCCATTAGCTACCAGTTTGACTTCAGTCTATGTCTGTTCTATTTATAGCTTCTTATCATAGTCAAGGTGACTTATAACATTCAGAATAGTAAGAGTTATCTTTTCTTAGAATAGTACTTAGGAGCCTAATAATCCTTTTTGTTACAAATATGGTATTTGATGTTTGTAAGATAAATTAAAGGTTTGTTATTTGATTTACCTCTCCAAGGTCTCTTTTTAGAATAGATAAAAGACAATATTGACTTGGTAAATAGAGCTATTTGCTTAGATTTGAGCATTTTCTCTTTTTTATCAGCAAAATGATCATATTCAGAATAATCATATATAGAAATAAGTTCAACAATAAAAATATCAAGAGTAAGTCCTTTTCTTTTGTCAAGAAGATTATGTTTAACAATGTCTTAGATATTTGTACAAGAAAGGAAAAAATTGTATAAACAACAAAGATTTTATCTAGCTTGTGACTAGCCTTAACAATGTAATATATTTGAAATTTAAGAACAAGCCAATATAGTCTGACCTAGAAGTATATTTATTCTATTTCTTAAAATAAAGTTCTTGAAAATAATAGTGAATATTAGTATTCTATCTTTGAGTAATATAGAGTTAATAGAGATGGTCCTACATTTCCTTTGATAAAGTAACAAATTGGATATATTTGTACTGTTCAAATTCAATAGCCTCTCATATTAGGCCTATAGTAGCCAAATCAGATTTGAGCCACAAAATGTACTCATTCTATAAGCAAATCTATTCCTTATAGTTATTAGAGCTAAAAAAGCAATGGTTTATTTGTTATAGCATTGATAAAAGGGTTAGCAGAGAGTTTAGGAGAAGAAGATCACTGGTTATCAATAATAAGCTAGAAGAAGCATATTGTTGGTCTAAGCATGGTGATTATTTCTGTTTAATTTAGGAAAGGTAAGCATTGAAGACATATTACTAATAGAAACTATAACCTTATAGTGAAAATATACAGATAAGTTCTTAGAATGTTACAAGAATATTGTTATGACTTGACAAAATAGCTAAGTCATTATTTCTTTTCTTTTTCTTTTCTTTTTCTTTTAATTAGAAAATTAACAGATGTGTAAGAAGAAATGACTCAAAGGAAAGGTATAGGACTTTATAAATAAAAGTAAATACAGAAGGTGTATAAGTAGTATACAGCAATTGGATAAGGACTTTATTAAGTTCTTTTTGTTAATTTGGACTAAGAGGGTGATTAAGTCATCTCAGGCTAAGTTGCTATACCAGAACTCAATTTTCTCATTGGCACTGTTCATTATAGAGCCCTACTAGCTTATTCTCTTATTTTCCTCAGTACCTAGGTGACACAACTCAGGACCACTATGACATAGCTAGGCCCTAGGCTTAAGAGGACTTTGCAGTTAGTTAGGAACTGTAGATGAAAGTGTGGCACTAAGCTCAGGTATCATTACTAAGACCTGATCTTACAATTAAATAGGCTGGATAGTTATTTATATTGCTTTTCTACTATAAACTTTGTGCTACAGATACATTGTCATTTGTTTATGCAGAAGAGTAATGCTATATTCTTAAGAAGGTGTTTAGGTTAGGGATCCTCTCCTTGGAATAATAGTATAACCATAGTATTAGAGCAGTAGTAAGTAAAACAATAAATGTCTAGCTGGGTGAAGATCTTGTATCCCAATAGATATAACAAGTAGTAAAATCATTCTAATTTCTCTAGAGACGTAGCACCATATCTCTAGATCAATATAATAACCTCTTGAGTAATATGCTCAAAGAAAAGTGAGCCCTTGCTTCACTAAGGGCACAGTTAGAGGAAAGAAGAGAAAGAAAATGTTGGAGTTGTAAGAAGCTTGGACACCTGGTCTGTAACTATAAAAATAGAAATCAGAAGGAGAAGAGAAAATCAACCCCCCAGAATAAATTTGAAGTATTGGCAAGCAAGGTAATGAGATGTAGCATAAGAAAGGAAGTAAAGGTGAGGAGACAAGAGGTAGTAGAAAAAGTACAGTATTTTAGATATAGAGAAATTAAGCACTACAAATAGGAGTATTCAAATATTGAAGTGGAAAAGGAAAAGAGGAGATGAGAAGAGATGGCATGCTCTATAAAGGAAAAAGTATAGCAACAAAAGGAAGTAAAAAGATTAGAGCTGGCATGTTCTAACTGGAAAAAGATATAGGAATATTGTAAAGTAGAGAATATGCCAGAGGATGCATGGTTGTTGGAGTTAGGATAGATGATAGGAGAGGTCATAGTAACCTATATAAAATATAGATGGTATGAAAAGAAAAAAATATATCAGGAGAACAATAAAGGGCAAGGAGTTCTCAGAGAGAGAAAGCTAAAGAAAACCAAGTAGTATAGATGCCCAAGGCAAAGAAGAAAGGAGAGTAATGTAGTGTATCCTATATAAGAGAAAACGCAGCCAGGCAGCATGTAAAGTGAACCTCCAAAAAGTACAACAAAAGAGAAAAGTAAGCAAAGGAAAGTAAGGAGAACATTTAAGATATTAAAAGAAGTATGGTTGAATATTGGTATAGAAAAGATGAACATTCATAAAGGGATAACAGTAAAAGCGCTCTTGGATAGTAGTACAACAGGAATATTCATGGATAAAAGAATGGCAGCTAGACATAGGTTTAGACTGCAGAAATTGAAAAGACCAGTGTAAATAAAAAATATAAACAGCACAAATAACAGTATAGAGACAATAATACACCAAGTAGAAGTAAACGTGTACTACAAAGGTTATGTAGAAAGGATAAAAATGGATGTGTACAATCTGAGAAAGACAAATGTTATATTGGGGATACTATGGTTACAAGTATACAATCCAAAAATTAACTGGGAAATGGGAGAGTAAAGATAATGAGGTGCCTACTACTGTGTAGAAGGAATATAAAGCTGAAAGAAGAGAAGAAAGCAAAGAGAGTAAAAAGAGTAGCAACAATAAAAGAAGAAAAAATTGTAAGATGGACAGTAGATAATAAAAAAAGACTAGAGAAGGAAAGAAGAAATTAAAGTGGACTATAGAAAAATCAAAAAAATAGTACTACAGAGATTTCTAAGATAGAGAAAGGTGTTTGAGAAGGTAGAGTCAGAGAGGATATCAACAAGAAAAATCTAGAATCATGTCATAGATCTCAAGGAGATATTTAAACCCAGGAAAGAAAAAATCTACCCTTTGTCCAGGAATAAAAGAAAAGAAGTTCAGAATTTTATAAAGAATCAACTAAGAAAGAGGTACATCAGACTATCAAAATTCTCTTAAATATCACCAGTTTTCTTCATGAACAAAAAAGATAGAGAAAAGAGAGTGGTAATAGACTACTATAACTTAAATAACCAGACGATAAAGAATAACTACCTACTTCTGTCAATTACAGACTTAATAGACAACATAGGGAGTAAACAAGTATTTACTAAGATGGATCTTTGGTAGAGGTTTAACAATGTGAGGATCAAGGAAGAGGATGAGTGGAAGGGAGCATTCATAATCTATGTAGGGTCCTTTAAGCTAACAGTTATGTTCTTTGGAATAACAAATTCGCTGGCCACATTTTAGGCAATAATGAATGAGATTCTAAGAGACATGATTAACAAAGGAAAAGTTGTGGCTTTTGTGAATAATGTATTAGTAGAGATAAAGACAAAAGAAGAGTATAATGAAATTATAGAAAAAGTACTAAAGAGGTTAGAGGAGAATGACTTATATATCAAGCCAGAAAAGTATGTATAGAAGGTGTGGAAGATTAGATTCCTAGAGGTTATCATAGGACCTAATGGAATCAAAATGGAAAAGGAAAAGATAGACAGAGTGTTAAGTTGGCCATAACCAAAGAATATAAAAAACATTAGGAAGTTTTTAGGCCTTGCCAACTACTATAGGAGGTTTATTAAAAACTTTGCTCAAATAGCAAGACCAATGAATGTGTTGACAAAGAAGAATGTAAAATGGTAATGGAAAAAAGAACAATAGTAAGTATTTAACAAGCTAAAAGGAATATTCATGACTAGACCAGTATTGGTAGTTCCAGATCTAAATAAAGAATTTAGAGTAGAAGCAGATGCTTTGAACTATACTACTGGAGGAGTACTAACAATAGAGTGCTCTGATGAGTTATGGAGGCTAGTTATTTTTATTTCTAAGTCCTTAAGTAATATGGAAAGAAATTATGAAATATATGACAAAGAGATGTTAGTAATAGTCAGATGTTTAGAAGCATAAAGGCATTTTCTGGAAGGAACAACCATAAAATTTAAAATATAGACAGACTACAAAAATCTTAAATATTTTATGAAAGCACAGAAATTGAATAAAAGGCAAGCAAAATAGACATTGTATCTATTAAGATTCAATTTTATGCTGAAGCACATTCCAGGAAACAAGATAAAGAAAGCAGACAGTTTGAGTAAAAGGCTGGACTAGAAGGTAGAAGTAGAGAAGAATAATAAGAATGAAACAATGGTAAAACTAGAGTAGCTAGAAGTCAGAAAAACAAAAAAGATAAAAGTAATAGTAGAAGGAATGGATTTACTAGAAAAAGTGAGATGATTAAAGATGAAAGACAATGAAGTAGTAAAAGTGGTCAAAAAAATGAAGTAGGTAAGAGTGAAAATGTTGAGAGATGAAGAGTGGAGGGAAATAAATGGTATAATATACAAAGAGAAAAAGGTATATGTACCTAAAGACAATATATTAAGAGTGGAAATAATTAGGTTACATTATGATATGCTGGTAGGAGAACATGAAGGACAATAGAAGACAGTAGAACTAGTCACTAGGAACTTCTGGCAGCCAGAAGTAATAAAAAAGATAAAAAGATATATGGAAGGGTATGACTCCTGTCAAAAAAACAAAAACCACACAGAATAGCCAGCTGGCAAATTAATATCTAACTCTATCCCAGAAAAACCCTGGACATATATATTAGCAGACTTTATTACCAAACTGCTTTTAGCTCAGGGATATGACACTATCTTAGTAGTAGTAGACTGACTAACAAAAATAGAACACTTTATACCAACAACAAAAAGAATGTCAGCAGAAGAGTCAGTAAGGTTGTTCAGGGATAATGTACAGAAACTACATGGTCTACCCAAAAGTATCATATTGGACAGAGGACCACAGTTTGCAGTAGGACTAATGAAAGAATTGAACAAAATACTAGAGATTGAAAGCAAGATATCTATAGTGTTCTACTCTCAAACAAATGAACAAACAGAGAGAGTCAACCAAGAGCTCAAGTAATATTTAAGAATGTTTATAGATCATAGGCAAGAGCAATAGCCAGATTGGCTAGGAACAGCAGAATTTGTATATAACAACAAAGTACACTTAAGCACAAAGACATTGCTTTTTAAAGCAAATTATGAATAAGATCCTAGGATAGAGTTCAAAGTGAGAAAGAAGAGAAAATATGAGGGAGCAGGGAAATTTGTAACAAAGATGAAAGAGATACAGGAGGAAGCTAAAGCAGCACTAGAAAAAGCATAGGAGGAGATAAAGAAATATGTGAATAGGAGAAGAGAAGAAGTCAATAAGTATAAAGTAAAGGACTTGGTGATACTCAGCACCAAAGATCTGAAGTATTAAATGGTTAGTAGAAGAACAGAAAAGCTAATGGAGAGGTTTGTAGACCTTTATAGAGTAAAGAAGATTGTATTAGCAAATGCAGTTGAATTGGAGTTACCTAGTACAATTAGAATACATCCAGTAGTAAATGTCAGTAGGGTACATAAATACATAGGGTAAGTGAAGGGGCAGAGAAAAGAGCAATCAGCTTCAGTTATAATCAAAGGAGAAGAGGAATGGGAGGTTGAGAGAATACTGAACAAGTAATGGATTAGAGAGAAGAATAAGTATTTGGTACAATAGAAAAGGTTTACAGTCAAATCCAATACTTGGAAAGGAATAGAAAACTTGGAGAATACAAAAGGAGTAGTCAAAGAGTTTGAAAAGGAATACTAATAGGATATGGAAAATATAAGACAACAAGAAAGAAAAGAAAAAACATTCAAGAGAAGAGAACTGCTAGAACAATTTATGGCAAAGAAACTATTTGGATAGTTAGATAAGTGGTATGACAAGAAATATTGGGGAAGATTAGAAAGGAATTGGAGATGATGGAAAGAGAGACAAATAAGAGGAAAAAAAACTTTAGAAACAATTTAGAAAGAAAAAAAAGAAATTGAGCAGAAAGAATTAGGAATTTGGGAATGGACTAAAGAGGATGAAGACAAAATGGGCAACATAGTCAATCCTGACTATGAATTATAAAAATCCTTGAGACAAGGAATCTTGAGAGAGAAGTGGTATCATAATTTGGCAAAATGACCAAGTTATTATTTCTTTTCTTTTTCTTTTCTTTTTCTTTTAATTAGGAAATCAATGGACATGTGAGAAGGAATGACTCAAAGAAAAGTCACAGGACTTTATAAATAGAAGTAAATACAGAAGGTGTATAAGTAGTATACAATAATTGGATAAGGACTCTATTGAGTTTTCTTTGTTAATTCAAACTAAAAGAGTGATTAAGTCATCTCAGGCTAAGTCATTACAAATGTCAGACTGAGGTTCAAACAGAAATGACTGGCCTTAGAGCTTACAGAAAAGTTCTTTATATACAAAGTAAATATATGTAAAAATACCTAGAGAATAAAATTGCTTTGGAATTTCTATATATGTTGCCAAGGTGATAATGACAAGTGAGCAACAAATAAACATTGTTAGATACCAGAAATTTGGTATAAACTAATATTAATATTTATTTTCTTTTTATTTTCTTTATAATCTCCGATCCTGACTTTCTAAATTGTCTACTCTTATAGAATTATGATATGGACCAAAATACTTGTACTACTACTTCTATTCTGGAATTGGTATAAGTACTTTATCAGTATATTATAGTTTTTTAGTTTGTAGATTAAAGTTATAAAGTCACTTTTCCCATAATATTGTAGTACCCTTTCTCTTTACTATATATCTCTTAACTCCATTACTTTTGAGTTATCTCTTTTTTGGATAATATTCTACTACTCCAAAATATACGACTACAACAAGTGACAAAAGATTGAGATACAGTGTATAAGCTGAGGCCAAGATTGTTCTACTCCTATGTTATTACTATGTTTTCTCCAGACTGTTATAAGCTATCTTGGCTATAATAACTTTTTATTTTTTTAATTCTTTATCTTTCACTTTACTTTACTTTACTTTTAATTAGATAATAGGGAAATCACATGATCTATCATATTTCATGTGACAAACAGGTAACAAGATCAGTTATATCACACAGGTCATATATCAAGGAACATTCTAGTAAATTTGAATAGATTACTAGTAGATTAGGGTTAGTAACACAGACTATGTATAAAAGATATAAGTAGTAGCCCAGATCTGAGAGGAGCTTTGTTGAGTTCTTTTTGTTTATCCCAAATAAAAGATAACTCAGTTCTAGGCTCAATCCAATAGTTATACTACACAGACTAGCTATAAAACTACAGAACCAGAAAGCAATGTTTCTCATTTCATTCAGTAGTATATTCTACTCTCCAATTCTATTCTTTGTATCACTTTTCAGAACCTAAAATGCATATTCATAGTATATTTATGGTATATTTATAGTAATTTCTAGTATATTCTTAGTTTTCCCATGCTATTTTTCTCCTATCTGACAAGCATATAAGTTAGAAGAATAAATAGAGTAGAAAACAATAAATAAAATAATAATAAGATAAATGATTAAATGATATCATACTTTGTTAGGATAGACTAGCTCTTGAAATTGAGCTATAGAAGACTATCAGTCTCTACTAGTTACTAGTTACTTTGATATATAACTTGTTACTTAATATTCATGAGTAATATAAGAGTGACCAGAGTGAAGCTTCTAAGAAAATCCTCAGAAAAAGTATAGTATATATAAGTGTATAGCTTTGAAAGTTATATCTTTGAACATATTACCCTTAGTTGTATCTCTATGTAAGACATATTTATGTAACCAGATATCTTCTTTAGTAATTTTATATTTTATAAAATAATTGTACAACATTAGTAAAGTGGTATCAATTACAGTATATACACAAGAATGTTCTTGAATGCTAGAAATGCTGGACTGAAATTCAGATAGAAAAACTAAAATAAATTATTATAACTAGTAAAACAGTAAGTACATATACCTAAGATCTGGACAGAAAGACTAGGTCTTAGGTTTATATCCAAGTAGTTTAAGTACTGTAGATAATATATCTGTATTTACCAAATAGTATGAGAGAAACTTGGGGTAACAAAATAGTTACTAGGTAACAGTAATAAATAATGGAAAAAAGCAGAATATAAGCAGAGTAAGAGGTATTGATGAAAAAATAATGAAGCAAAGAATTCACTCTGTGTAGTTACTTTAGCACTTCCACTTGTTGAGTTATCATTCTAATAATATCACTTCTAGCTCATTTCAGAATTTTTCAAAGAAGTCTTTAGGTAAAGCCTTGGTAAATATATCTATAATCATTTTCTTAGTAAAAATATAGCATAGTCCAACCTCTTGATGTTCAATGTGCTCCTAGATAAAATAATATTATATATTAATATATTTGGCCTGGAAGTGAGAAACAGAATTGTTTGCAAGGGCAATGCAGCTCTGGTTGTTAGCAAAAATAATTGTTGTAGCAATTGAAGATACTTTGTCTTTACAGATGAAGTTGCTATAGTTTGTTGCTTCTTGGAGAACTATGAAATTAAGCTACCAGCAACGTCAAAGATAAATCCAGAAGTAAAATAGTAGTCATCCAAGTTTTGTACCCAATTGGAATTATTCTATTTTATTAAGTTAAAACTTCTCTTTCTGTATCTCTCTAAGACCAATTTATAAGCAGTACCTTTCAAGTATTGAAGAATGTACTTAGCAGTTTCAAGGTGACCAATTTCTAGATTATTACTAAACTAAGCAACTAATCCAATAGTAAATTGGATGTCAGGCCTAGTCTAGATAACAAACAAAAATGAGTCTACTAGAGACAAATAGTAGGTGTCTTCTACATAATTTTTATATACATGTTTTTTGGCTTTAGTTTTGGGCAACTGGGCAAGAGAAAAATTGTGTTTGATGGCAAGAGGAGTAAAAACTAGTATAGAAGTTTCTATACTAAACTGGAATACTGTTTAGCAAATATATGCTATCTGATTAAGATAAATAAGTCAATTTGGACAGTTTCAGGTTACTAGGACACCTAGCATATGGCTGAGCTTACCTAAGTCAGAGATTTTGAAGTCCTTCTTGAGAAAGGATTTGAGAGATACAATTTAAAGTTTTTCAGGGCTAACTGTCATATATTGGAAATTTTGGTATAAATTAATAATAATAATAATATTATTATTATTATTTATCTTCTATAGAAGTATCATGTTTCAGACTAGAAGCATTATATTTCAGACTGGCTCTCTCCTACTCCAGTTATAGTATATATATAGGATAGATATATAATAGCAATCTAGTTTATAGATTAAAGTCTTAAACTACTTTCTCCTATATTCTTGTAGTGCTCTCTACTATATAACTCCTTGCTCCTGAATTTACCTCTCTTTCAGATAACATTCTACTACTCCAAAATAAGCAATTACATATATGACAAGAGATTGAGGCATAGTACATGAGCTAAGACCAAGGTTATTCCACACCTGTATCATTGTTGTATTCCCTCTAGATCAGTTGTAAAACCACAGGACTGGAAAACAACATCTTTCCTTTCACTTAGTAGTGTGTTCTACTCTTTGACTTTACTTATTGCATTACTTTCCAGAACCTGGAGTATACACTCATAGTATATTTATAGTAATTTATAGTATATTCTAGCCTTCCTATACTACTATTCTCTTTCTACTTGACACTAGCAATAGCTATGTTATTAACATAGACAAGTATTAGTAGGATAATACTTCTTTGGCATTATTTTATGTATAAACAGTCATCAGAGAGAGCTTAAGAGAATCTGAATTTGGTTAGTACTTCATAGTAATGCTTTTTTCACTATCTCCTAGCTTGCTTTGGACTATAAAGTACTTTCTTGAGCTTTTAGTAATGTCTGGAACTAGAGCCTTCAACACCTTCAGGGATAGTCATACATATATCTTTATCCAGGGGGCTATGTAAGTAGGCAGCAACAATATTGATATAATGTAATTTCCAATTAAGATAGACTATATAGAAGAAAAAAGTCTAAAGAGTAAAAAACTCCACAACAAAGAAAAAAATATTAGTGAAATCTTTACCAGGGACTTGTGAGAAGCCTTTGGCTACAATTTGAGCTTTGAACTTGAGTAAGTTGCCATATTCATTATGTTTTTTATAAAATACAATTTTGCTATCTATAGTCTTCCTTTTTTTAGGTAAGCCATCAATGACCTCAAAAACATCAAGTTTATATAATTGCATATACTTAGATTGTACTACTATCTTCTACTGCTTTGAGTATAGAAAATGGATTGCTACCTGGTAAGTTTCTGGTTTGTTTGCTATGGCCACAAAAGTAATATTGACAAAACCCTTTGTAATAGTATTATTGAATATGAATAGTACAAAATGGCTTGGCAACTTTCAATTATGACCAGAACATTATAGAGAGGAAATACATGAGTTTTCAGTAGGTATAATGATCTTAGAGGGTATAGAATCTTTGAGGATATCTGGAAAAGAAGTTGTGGGCAAAAAAGGAGAATCTTTAGTAGTAGTGAGAATATTATTTTCAACTTGGGGTTTGGTAGTGTCATTTTCTATTACATTGTCAATAAACTCATTAATGTCAAGTAGAAAGGGAATAGTAGTATGGGAAGGCTATAATATACTGTAAATTACTATGAATATACTATAAGTACATACTCCGGGTTCTGGAAAATGATGCAATGAGTAGAGTTGAAGAGTGGAATATACTACTAGATAAAATAATATATGTTGCTCTCTAGTCCTGTAGTTTTACAGCTGGTCTAGAGAGAACACAATAATAATGCAAGAGTAGAACAACCTTAATCTCAGCTCGTGTACTATATATCAATCTTCTGTTACATATATAGTTGCTTATTTTGGAGTAGTAGAACATTGTCTAAGAGAAAGGTAAATTCAGGAGTAAGAAGTTATATAGTAGAGTGTGCTACAGAAATATAGGGGAAAGTGGGTTTAGGATGTTAAGACTTTAGAACTTTAATTTACAAACTAGATTGCTACTATGTATCTACTCCATATATATATCAACTGGAGTAAGAGGGAGCTAGTCTAAAATATAATACTCCTAGTCTGAAATGCAATACTCCTATAGGAGATAAATAATAATAAAGAATATAAATATTAATATTAATTTATACCAAATTTTCTGGTATATGACAATTGATATTTTTGTCACTAGTAGGGTTTTTAACCTTGATGACTGCCAACTCACTTAGCAAATTATTTTCAAAGAAACAAATATCCTGGAAGGCAATTAGCTTGTCATTTTCAAGATCTTCAAGTCAGTAACCTTTAGCTTCATCTATCTACTATTCAAGCATTCTAACTTTCATAGCTTGTGATTCTAACTTTCTCTTATAACAAACTCTAAGTCTAGACTATCTTTTGAGTATGGCTAGTATATTACAGACAGCAATACCAGTGTTGTAGTAACTTAGCCTAAGATAACTTAATCACACTCCAAGTCCAAGTTAACAAGAAGAACTTAATAGAGTTTTTATTAGATTCTGTATACTATTTATACAACTATTACATGGTCTGTGCACTACTTTTCCATACTTATCATGTAACATCCTTGATATATGACTATGATATACAATATTGTCATATGACAATTTTCCACACTCCTTCCTTATGTAGTAAGTCCAAATGAAAAGAAAAAAGAAAAAGAAAAGAAAAGAAATATAAATAATAACTTAGCCATTTTGCCAAGTCATGACAAGTGTCTTTTTTGGTATGTAATAGCCTTTCTACTGGGTAGCAATAACTGACCTCAACAATAGTCAGTGCATACAGAAATCTATTCTAAGTAGGGACAAACATAGAGCCAGTGAGGTTCATGACAACTAACTCTATCTTAGAGTATTGGTTATTACTGGATTTAGGAAAGAGAAAGCAATACAGTTTTTCATTTGCACATCTACTGCATAGGTGGTTAAAATCTTGAGATGTATTTGTATTTAGACCCTTAACAAGGTTTTGATAACACATAGAGCTAATAGTATAGGAACTTAAGTATTCCATACAATGGTACTAGAGACATATGCTGTCTGGGATTTTGGTAAGGTAAGCTGTATTACTAGCTAGAGATATACATTGAATATGATAAAGAGTGCCAGTTGATCCTGTTAAGGAAGTTCTAAAAAGCTTTTTACCATTTTTCAAAAGTACTAAGTTGTTATCAAGGCTTTTTACAAATACTTTCTGACAATATAGAGCACTAAGACTAATGAGGCTTATACCTAGATGAAGAATGTGGAGAATGTTATGAAGAGTTATGTTGAGGTAACCTTTTGGAAGCAGTACTAAAAAACAAACAAAACCTTGACCTGTTACAGAGATGCAATTATAACCTCCAACAGTTATAAATTCTTCTAAAGACTTTGTATACTTTATAAAGTAGTTGCAGCTTGTGAACATATAAAAGGTAGTACTACAGTTAAGAAAAATACCAATACTCAAAATAGAATCAGATAATACTATAAGCATTTGACTAATTTCATATTTTTCCAAAGACTAAAAGTGTTTAATAACTAGGTTTGCAGAACCTTTAGGATAGTAAAAGTCATCTCTTCTATTGGTTTTAGAGCAGTACTCAGAGGTCCAATGGCCTCTCTTGCTATAGATATAATATCTGGTACCTGTAGGATGAGGGCTTGGCTTTTTAGATTTGTTATTTAACTTTTTTTTCCTGGGTTTCCTTCTAAAGAGGTTAAAAGACAATCCTGACTTTGCAAGTAGGACCATTTGTTTTGATTTCACCTTTTTATTATTTTTGTTAGCAAGACAATCACATTCAGAATACTTATGTACAGAAATGAGTTCAGTAGTAAGAATATCAAGGATAAGGCTTTTTCTCTTGTTAAGAAGGTTATATTTGACAATATCCCAGATATTGGAGTGAAGAAGAGAATAAAGAATGGTATATATAACAAGTATATCTTCTAGCTTGTGTCCAGCCTCAACAATATGGTATTTCAAGTTTAGGAATGATCTGATATGGTTAGACATTGAAGTATGCTCATTCTATTTTTTGAGATAAAGCTTCTGAAAGTAATAATGAATATTGGTGTCCTGTCTTTGGGTAACATGGAGTTGGCAAAGATAGTCCTATATTTCCTTAGATGAAGTACAAGACTAAACATGCTTGTGCTGTTCAAATTTGATAGCCCTACACATTAGGTCCATAGTGGTTAAGTCAGATTTGAGCTACTGAATGTGCTCATTCCATAAGCAGATCTACTTCTTATAGTCATCAAAGCTAAAAGACAATGGTTTATTTGTTGTAGTATTGACAGGAGGGTTAGCAGAGGGTTTAGAAAAAGAAGGTTACTGACCATTAATAATGAGCCAGAGAAGCTGAGCCTGAAGAGCTGATATCATGTTGTTAGTCCAGGTATAGTAATTATTCCTATTTAATTTGGGAAAATTGAACATTAAAGATGTTTCACTAACAGGTACCATAACCTCATAGCATATGTACAGGAATGTTCTTAGATACTAGAAATGCTGGACTGAGATCCAGACAGAAAGACTGGATCTCAGGTTTACATTCAAGAGTTTAAGTACTGTAGACAATATGTCTGTATTTGCTGAATAGTGAGAGAGAGACTTGGGATAACAAGATAGTCACTAGATAATAGTAATAAATGATGAAAAAAGAGTAGAATATCAGTAGAGTAGATGTTAAGTAGGAAGGGAATAGCAGCATAGGAAGGCTAGAATATACTGTAAATTACTATGAATATACTATGAGTGTATACTCCAAGTTCTGGGAAGTGACACAATGAGTGAAGTCAAAGAGTAGAACATGCTTGTCACAAACTTTATTCAGATCATAACTCTGGGAATACTTGACCAATTTCAATGATCTAAATGGCCACCAAAAGCCCTTAAAAAGACCTTTTGAATGGTACCAAAAACATCTCAAAGTGATCAGTATTCACCAAGTTATCAGCAGATCAGTTAGTGATCACCAAGTCACTAGACACTAAATTGCTAATATCTTGTGAACTGCTTAACATAATCATTTGCTTCAACAACTATCATAAAGCTCTCTTTAATGCACTTCTTTCGGCTATAAATAGAACCAGAGGTGATAAGATCCCATAGAGATACAAGGTCCTCAATGTTTGTATATAATACTGATTTTTACCTATAGATTATCATTTGTTCTTGAATAGAACAAAGGACTGCCCTAAGATGGTTAGGTTATCTCTATTTCAAGAACAATAGCACTCCTATATGTAGAACAATAGGTAGTGATCATGTAGTAGGCTGTTCTGGTACACAGACTA
>Ga0153926_100019_pt1 | contig 32487 bp, 37 predicted proteins | sample TSNJ010MetaG_FD_104716 | JGI IMG/M metagenome (GOLD analysis project Ga0153926, IMG submission 104716) | Attine ant fungus gardens microbial communities from New Jersey, USA - TSNJ010 MetaG | ecosystem: Host-associated > Fungi > Mycelium > Unclassified | place: USA: New Jersey, Wharton State...
CACCCTGATCCTGCTAATCCGACAAAAGAATCTTGGAAGGTGGAAAAGATGTATTCAGATGTCGTTGCACTTGATGCGAGAGTAAGAGGAACTGTCGGGAAAGCCATCGCCAAAAAGATTGTGAGTCTTCCAGAAGGGAAGCTGTGGAAGGACCACGCACCTGCAAAAGTTGATCATCGAAAGGTGTGCCTCTCATGCTTCAGCTCCTGAGCCACTCATCAAACCGTTCAATAGGCGATACTGGAATCGTACCTGCAATCACTTGTCAAATTATCATCTCATAAATCTAATGACGATGTTATCGCTTTCTTAACCTCTGATATTGTCCGTGAAACTCGCCAACCAGTGATGCAAGCCGGACATAAAGAGGGGTATTTGACGAAACGAGGAAAGAATTTCGGAGGATGGAAGACACGGTATTTTGTGTTAAGTGGACCTGTATTGGAATATTATGAATCTGTGAGTTATCTATTCTGCGGATTATTCAGTTAAGGGATATTTACCTGATTGCTTCATCTACTTCGTCTCGTTGACACAAATTCATGTGCGCTCCGCCTGTCGGCATGGTACCTTTCCATCAGCGCGGCGGAGCACATCTTGGTTCTATAGCCATTACGGGCGCTCAGATTGGTCGCCAACAGCGTTCTAACCACCACTTGCCTTCCAACCATCTCAATGACCTGGGAGGTGGAAATAGTACGGATGAGAAAGAATACCGTCATGCGTTTCTCATTGTTGAAGCGAGGAAAGGTACTGGGGGATCACATCCAAGGCATGTGTTGTGTGCAGAGAGCGACGAAGAGAGAGATGCATGGGTTGATATGCTTGTAAGGTACTTTACGGGGAAGTACAGTGAAGAGTCATTGAGCGTTCCTGCCTCACAATCTCCTGTTGCTGTATCTTCATCTTACCAGCTAGGTTCTGCTACCGGCCCCGGTGGAGGACAGGGAGGAGGATTGTTCAGCCCGGTGCAATATAGCATGGACGAGTACAACTTCAACTCCAACTCAAATTCGAATAGAAGTGCCAGCCCGGTCAAAGGGACCGACCCCTCACCCGTTGAAAAGTCTGCTTCCTTTCAAAATAGCCATCCTAATGTCACCTCTGCGAATAACAGCAATGTCAGTCTCAATGGTCCTAGTAACAACGTCGGTACTAGGAAAATATTGGACCGACTCGCTGGTCTTCCATCAAGTTTACCAGATCCATCGTCATCCCCTTTATCCGCTATTGCTTCTTCCGGTGCAGCAGCAGGAGTTTTGGACAGGCCCAACTCAGATTTGGGGCATTATTCGCTTTCTCAAGAAAAGTTAAGGAAGACTCAGTCTCCTGAACGATATCGCAAGTCTATGCATCCACCTATGTCGTCCAGCCAAAATGACACCTTATCTGTGAGTGGCAGTGCTGAAGGAGCTGTTGACAGGTCTACTTCGCCTAGTAAAGTGGGCAGTAGTAACAAGGTGAAGATATCGGGACCTATGAATGGGATGCCTATTCCTTTTGGTTGCGATTTTGGTGGTGGAAGGGATAGAGAGAAGGAGAAGGACAAAGAGAAGGAAGAAAGGGATGGGACCGGGGGCATGACAGGTGGAAATGAGAGGAGAGAAAAGGCGAGGTCTAGATTTTGGCCTGGGTGGAACAGCAAGACTGGTAATGGTAAGCTACTCTATCTTCTCCCAGTTTCGGAGCTGAATCATGCTCATTCCAGTTGGTGAAAAACACATAGCAACTCTGGCTATCCCTCGTGCTGTGTTCGGCGTCCCACTTAATGAATCACTCGAAGTCTCGCAGATCTGCAACTTACCATCGATAGTGTTTCGCTGCATTGAGTACCTAGAGGTGAAGAAGGCAGATCAAGAAGAGGGAATATACAGGTTGAGTGGAAGTACGGCTGTGATCAAAAGCTTGAAAGATCGTTTTAATGCAGAAGGAGATGTGAATTTGTTGGCGAGTGACGAGTACTGGGACCCTCATGCAATTGCAGGACTATTGAAGAGTTATTTGAGGGACTTGCCTGCGAGTATCTTGACAAAAGATTTACATTACAGGTTTTTGATGGTGATTGGTATGCCATACACGTCTCTTTCTAGTATGCATATTAAACCATAGACAGACTTAATTGACGCCCAAGATCGCATCCGAGAACTATCACAACTGATATCGTTGCTTCCTCTCGCCAACTATAGTCTCCTACGCGCCCTGACGGCCCATCTGATTTCCATCGTACAAAATGCAGCCACGAATAAGATGACGATGCGGAACGTTGGCATTGTTTTCTCTCCGACACTTGGTATCCCTGCTGGGGTGTTAAGTTTGATGCTAGGGGAATTCAATCGTGTATTTAACGTTGATGCTGGAAAGGGACTACCGGACGGTGGCGAGGAGACGATTGAGGGAAATTTGGCAGTTGATGACACGTTGAGGAGGAACAGCCGACAGTACTTTGATACTGCTGCTGATCAAATTCTCGGGCTTGTTGGACGTAGTCTCAATGGTATGTTCTATTTATTCTACATAGAAAGAAGCTCTCCTTCGGAGAAAAAAGGTTCTTTTCGGGACATTTTGACCGACTTGGTTCAAGGGGAGCTCCATGTTTTGAGATGCCTCCTTGATTTTTTTTCTGATGATTATCAATCTGACTAACTTATCATCAATGCCAATCTATTTCTAGCTCCTGTGGAAGATATACAGTCCGAAGCAGACGATTACTCTGTGCAAGACAATGAGAGCGAGACCGGAACGGCCGAATCGATGCCGGGATCTGGAACTGCTACTATGTTCTCGATACCTATACGTGATAGCGATCAGTCTCAGCAGCAACATACTTGGGCCAGCGCGACTGATACACCACCTGCGTCAGGCTCAAAGTCATCTAAAGCAGGATGTGCGGTAAATAGTAAACTGGTAATTGTACCTACGAGGTGGGTGCCTGGGTTGCCTATGTCTCCGAGGCCACCGCCTTCGCCGACGACAAGACCTACGGAGACGACTATGCCCCCTGTCGAGTAATCTTTCCTGGTCTCTCCAATTGCATGTCCTGATGGATACTTCTTGACAATCTTGGGACTGAGTGGTTTGAAATGAGTTAAATGATTAGTTTATATGTTTATTTTATTCCCCATCAGTTTCTGAATTGACATATACCATTTCTTGATACCTCTCATTTCTTTTGAATTGTAGGTTGGATTTTAGTGAATGATTTACATCCCTCCTGTGTATCTATCATCTTGCACATGCTTTCTAGTGGACACAAATCACAGCCTCTTCTTCTGCTCATTTTCTTGTGCTAGTAATTCAACATACAGATTGATGATATGGGTCCATCATTTAGTAGATTGATCAGTTCCCAAATTTACCCTATGTTGAGAAGTGTGTCTAGGGCAAGAGTACATCTTGGAAGCAAAGTATACTTTTTTTGAATTCATCAATTTATTACACAGGGCATAGTGGCAGGCCATGACAGTACACAACATAACTACTTAAAATCTAGTGTAAAATCACCCAAATTAAAGAGAAATATTGATAAGCTACAAAAGGAGTTAATATTAAATATTAAAGATCAAATTAATACTAAAACTAAAAAGGTTTATTCACACTGTTATAAAACTGAAAATAGAAGTCTATCTGAAATAGAAAAAGTGGAAAGTGGAAACAAAAAAAAGACAGTACATGAACTGTGTTTGAGCACCTGTTAGAAAGGTAGGGTGTAGCATGGAAAAGACTAGGAATATACTGTGAATTACTATGAATATACTGTGAATGTACACTCCAGGTTCTGGAAGGTAACACAAAGGATGGAGTTAGAATAAGGAACATGCTACTAAGTAAAATAAGAGATATTACTCTCTGGTCCCATAGTTTTACAGCTAACCTGGAGGGAACATTGGTGACAACAAAGGAGTAAAATGACCTTGGTCTGTCATATACCAGAAATTTGGTATTAATTAATTTTAATTTTATTTTCTTTCTAATTCTAGCTCCTAAACTCCTAATTCATCTACTCCTATAGGATTACAATGTAGACTAAAACATTTGTACCACTACTCCTATTCTGAGATTAGTATAAGTACTCTACCAGTATATTGTAGTTCTCTAGTTTGTAGATTAAAGTCATATTCTCCAATCCTTGTAGTGCTCTTTTTTTCTGCTTTATACCTCTTTACTCCACTACTCCTAAATTTACTCTTCTTTGGACAATCTTCTACTACTCTGAAATATACAACTATACATACAATAGGAGATTGAGGTACAGGACATAAGCTAAGACCAAGGTTGTTCCACTCTTGCATTATCATTGCATTTTCTCTGGACCAGCTGTAAAACCATGGAACCAGAGAGCAATATCTTTTATTTTACCTAGTAGTATGTTTTATTCTCTAACTCTACTCTTTACGTCACTTCCTGAAACCTAGAGTATACATTTATAGTTTATTCATAGTAATTCACAGTATATTCCTAGCCTTTTTATACTGCTATCCCTATCAACCTGACATGATCTCAGTCTCAGCTTGTGTACTGTGCCTTGATCTTCTATTGCTTGTTATAGTCATATATTTTAGAGTAGTCAAATGTTATCTAAAGAAGAGGTAAATTCAGGAGTAATGGAGTTAAGAGGTATATAGCAGGAAAGAATAATGCTATATCATATACTAAATTTTTGGTTATATTTTATTATTTTTTTCTTTCTTATTTATTTCCTAAATAATTACTCCTAGATATATAAGAGTATTGTAGTTGTCATATACTGAAAATTTGGTATTAATTATTATTTATATTTATTTTCTTTTTATTTTCTTTATAATTTCCACTGAACTCCTAAACTGTCTACTCTTATAGAATTATAATATAGACCAAACATTTATACAATGACTTCTATTTCAGATTTTATATAAGTACTCTATTAGTACATTATAGTTCTCTAGTTCATAGATTGAGGTCACAAAGTCATCAGTCTCTGTAGTGTTACTCTCTCTATTATATATCTCTTAAGTCCATTACTTCTGAGTTTACCTCTCTTTTAGACAACATTACACTACTCTAAAATATGCAACTACAACAAGCGACAGAAGATCAAGACATAGTGCATGAGTTAAGGCCAAGGTTATTCCACTTTTTTGTCATTACTAATATTCTCTCTGGACTAGCTATAGAACCATAGGACTAGAAAGCAATATCTTTTATTCCTTCCAATAGTATATTCTACACTCTAACTTTATCCTTTGCATCTCTCCAGAACCTGGAGTATATATGTACAGTATTGTAGTGCAACCATTAGATTGAGCTAACCCTAGGACTGAGTTGTCTTTTATTCAGGGTAAACAAAGAGAACTCAACAGAGTTTCTCTTAGATTTGGACTACTACTTATACCTTTTATACATGGTCTGTACTACTAACTCTAACCTACTAATGATCTAATAGAATCTACTAGAATGTTCTTTGATATGTGACCTGTGTAATATGACTGATCTTGTGACTGACATGTTACAGGATGTGATGGATTGTAACAAATATAACAGATTATGTGGTTTTGATCATATGACTTCCCTATTATTTAATTAAAAGAAAAAAAAAGTAAAAGATAAAATATTAAAGAAATAAAAGTTATTATGGCCAAGGCAGCTTATAACAAGTATTTTCACAAGTAATTCATAGTATATTTCTAGCTTTTCCTATACTGCTCCCTATCTATTTGACAATAGTGCAGACTAGCTCTCTTCTATTCTAACTATAGTATATATATGAAGTAGATACATAATAGTAAGTTAGTCTATAGATTAATGTCTATTTATATCTTTGTTCTTATTTCTTTTCTCTTTCTTATAATACTTTTCAACTTGGACTCTAGAACTCTATTTAGTTATCTAGATAACAACTTCTTACTTCCAAAATCAATGATCACTTGTAATAGAAGATTGGGATATAATATCAGAAGTGTGAAGCAGAGTAGGGGTTAGCTAATAGAGTAGCTCCAAGATAGCATAGATTAAAAAGTAGGAATACTAGCTAAAGAGAGAATTAAAATATACATATACTCTGAGATATATTAATCAAGAAGCAGGAATTCAGAGATAATAGTGGTGAAACAATCTTGACTTCAATATATGTATTGTGCTCCAATCTTTTATTGCAAGTAATCATTGATTTTGAAGATAAGAAGATGTCATCAGATAATTAAGCAGAGGTCCAAAGTCTGAGTTGAAAAGTATATAGGAAAAGGAAAAGGAATATAAACAAGGTATGAGTAGACATTATTTTATAGACTAGATTGTTACCATATATCTATTTCATATATATACTACAGCTAAAATAGGAGAGAGCTAGTTTGTACCATGATACTTCTATATATTTATATTTAGGAGATAATAAAGAAAAGAAAATAAATAATAAATTATAACTAGTATATGACATACAATATGTAAGTTGAAGCCAAGATTATCTTATCACCATAGTTATCTCCAAACTCCTTGTTCCTTAATTATCACATCTTGAAGCATATGTATCTTTTATTTCTCTTATTAGCTAGTACTTCTACTCCTTGATCTACAATATCTCAGAGCTGCTTTACTTAGTTAACTTCTACTCTGCTCTGTATTCCTGATATGCTACAAGACTTAGAAATTGTAACTTTATGATTTTAATCTACAAACTAGAGAATTATGATGTACAACTAGAGTACTTATACAAATCCCAGGATAGAAGTTGTGGTAAAAGTGTTTGGTCTAGATTGTGATTCTATAGGAATAAACAATTTAGAAGTTTAGGTGTGGAAATTATAAATAAAATAAAAAGAAATTAAATATAAATATTAAATAATACTGGATTTTTGGTATATGATAGCACTATGTAATAAATTGTTGACCCAAAAAAAAAAGAGATAGTATTAGGGATACAAATCAGGATACAAGCTAGAGATATAAGTTGAGAGTGTAGTAAGAGAAATAGTTTTTAAGAAATGTTATCTTAAAAGTAGAAGTTGTTACAAATAGCCACTTACTGATTTGTGATTGATTGATTTGAGAATCAAAAAGCTCAAAAAAGCAAAGTTAGACAAACAGCAAAAGATATTATTAAGTCTGAGGTTTATTCTCAGATATACAGTTCTTAAATACATGATTGTGGTAGTTTGTATACCAGGACAGACTACTATATGATCACTATCTATTGTTCTATATATAGGAGTACTATTGTTCTTGGAATAGAGATAATCTAACTATCTTAGGGCAGTTCTTTGTTCTATTCAAGGATAGATGATAATCTATGGGTAAAAATCAGTGTTATTGTTAGCGACTAACTCAGAAATCTTAAGCTAGGGTTTAACTCAAGGTGGTTCTTCAGGGTTAGAAGAGAATTCAATAGAGTTTTTGCTTAATTATAGTCTACTATATATATAGATATACTATTTGTTCTTATTTATACTACAAGCTGTCTATCAGCTACTGGTTTAACTCTAGTTCATGTCCAATCTATTTATAGTATTTTGTCATAGTCAGAGCAACTCATGACAGTATCTCTCTCTTAAAGGTTCTTGTCCTGAAGATTTCATAGTTTATTATATAGATCCTGTAAATTACCTATTTCATTTTCTTCATCCCATTTTTCTATCCTATCTTCTTCAAATTCTCACTCATTTTCTTTTTCCTCTTCTTTATTCTTTTCTTGGATCATTTCTAATGTTTCCTTTCCTTTTGTTCTTTCTGATCTCTATTGTTTCCAATTTCTTTCCAATTTTCCCTAATATTTCCTATCAAATTTCTTATTATCCTATCTATACAGTAGTTTTGCTGTATATCTTTCTAGTAATTCTTTTTTGTGATCTTCTTTCAAGTTCTTTTTTTTTATTCTTCTGGCCTCTTCTTTGTATTCTTCTTCAAACTATCTACTAATTCTTGTATATTCTCTAGATTTTCTCTTGGTTCCCAAGTATTTTCTTTTGCCATATAACCCCTCTATCATACTAGGTATCTATTTCTTCCTCTAAACTTTCTCTTATTTAATATTTTCTCTACCTTGTATCTTTCTTCTCTTTCAATTATTACTAGTAAAGATCATTCCTTTTTCTGACCTTCTACTTGATCTTTATACTTTTATACTCTGCTGACATTTACTACTGGATGTATTTTAACACTACTTAGTAACTCCAGTTTGATTGCATTTGTTGAAATTATCCTCTTGACTTTATAAGGTTCCATAAATTGTTTCATTAGTTTTTCTGATTATCTCCTCTGCATTTGATATTTGAGATCTTTTGTACTCAGTAATACTTAGTCTCCTACTTTATACTCTTCTGGTTTACTCCTCTTTCTATCTGTATACTTCCACATTTTCTTCTGACTTTTCCTTAATACTACTTCTGTCTCCTTATATACTTCTTTTATTCTTGTCACAAATTCTGCTGTCTTTTCAAACTTTCTCTTTTTTCTCATCTCAAATCCCATGCATGGATCCTGTCCATTTTTTGCTTTGAATAGTGATACTCTTGTACTTGTCTGCACTTTGTTGTTATATGCAAACTCTGCTATTGCTAGCTAGTCAGGCTATTACTCTTGTCTATAATCAATGAATATCCTTAGGTATTGTTCTAAGTCTTGATTCATCCTTTTGGTCTGTCCATTTGTTTGTAGGTAGTAGACTATTGACAACTTTGTATCAATCCCTAATATATTATTCAGCTCTTTTATCATCTCTGCTACAAACTGCACTCTTCTATCTATAATAATACTCTCTAGTAAACTATATAGCTTCCAGATATTATTCTGGAACAATCTCACTACTCTCTTTATCAAAGTCTTTTCCATAGTAGGTACAAAGTGTGCTATTTTTGTCAATCTATTACATACTACTAGTATACTATTGTATTCTTATGCTAATGGTAACTTTGTGATAAAATCTGCTATAATATGGACCCAGGGTTTCTCTGGTACTACATTTGGTATTAATTTCCCTGCTAGTGCCTCAGTATGATTATTGTTTCTTTGACAGACATCATATCTCTCTATATACTTCTTGATTTCTTTTATTACCCCTAGCCACCAAAAGTTTCTAGTAACCAACTCTGTTGTCTTCTACTGCCCTCTATGTCCTCCTACCAGTATATTATGGTATAGCCAAATTACCTCTGCTCTTAGTTTCTTGTACTATGGAATATACACCTTTCCATCTCTTAATATTAGCCCATCTTCCTCTTACCATTCCTTATCTCTCAACATCTTTACTCTTGCTGGCTTCATTTCTTCTACTGTGTTATAAGAGCCCCAAAAAGAAAAAAGTTTTTCAAGTATTTGAACACTTAATCCAAAACCTCAAGACATATAATAGGGTTGAAGATATAAATAGTGTGGGAACTAGGGTCATGTGATCACAGAACATTCTAGAAGGACATGACTAAGAGTATAGTCACTGTAAAAGTAGTATAAGTAGAAATCCAATCCAACGAAGAACTCTATCGAGTTCTTCTTGAATATCCATTTAGGGTAATTACTAAGGGTATTCACTGCCTATCGATAACATACTGCTTTTATCACTTCATTATCTTTTGTATCTGATTTCTTAATTTTCTTCAATAAATTCACTCCCTCTATCATAGTTTCTACCACTTGTATTGTTTTAATTTCCAGTCACTTCTTTTTTACCAATACTCTATCCTTGTTATCTCTCTCTACCCCTATTTGCCAGTCTGGACATCTACTAAAGCTATCAGCCTTTTCCATACTGCTACTTGGTACATATTTAAGAGTAAAGTCAAATCTAGATAGATACAAGGTCTATCTTGCTTGTCTACAGTTCAGTTTCTGACTACTCATAAAGTATTCTAGATTTTTGTGGTTGTTCTAAATCTCAAATTTATTTTGTGCTTCTTCTAGTAAGTGTCTTTATTTCTCTAAGCATCTGATGATTGCCAACATCTTTTAGTCACTATTTATATCTTCCTGCATTATATTCCTGGATATTTCCCATCAAATTAATGAATGTATGGGAAATAGTTTCTTCTTTAAAAACTGTCTTATAACATTACAGTAAACACAAAGATACTGCTCTAGTATCTAATTGGTCTGTTCTATTTGTCTATTTGCTTTGGAGTAATACTCTGATATAAAGTATAAGTGCTAAAAGAGCACAAAAGAGAATTGTGTACTGGAACAAACAATAAGACACAGTACCAGCTTTTAATTGCATACTAAAGATTCAAGGGGATAAAGCAGAAGTAAAGGATTAAAAAAGGGTATTAGAAACTATATGTAGCTTTATGTAAGTTTTATGATTATTTGGTGTTGAATGAGTATGAGGTTGCTCTAGATCTATATTACATATCCTTTCTAAGATGTCAATCTTTATACACCATAACAAAAGCTCCTTTGGAAAATATAGTTAGTTGATCCCTCTGGACCCTCTACACTTAGTTGTTCTCTTGTCTGCACCCCCAACACTAAATCTTATGGGTATAATACAATCCAAGTATATACCTAGCCAAGCTTTTCTAGCTTGTTATTCTTTCTGAAGCCTGTCTGAGTTAAGTCTACAATCTGGTTCTAGATTGAGTCTTGGTATATTCCATGTTCTGTTTCTGATACTATACTAATTCCAAAAGTTGTTACTCAAGATATACTGCATTAAACAATTTCAGAGGTAGTAAAGATAAAAGTATATACCAAAATGAGTTTTTGTTGCCATTCTATTTGCTTCTAGAACTATATATTAAATAATATAAATTACGGAGACTCAATGAAATAAAATAATAAAGGAAATTATTACTACTTTTGGTAGTATCCCAATTTCCCTCTTTGTTAGTACAAAGTCATGAAAGCTTAGGGCTTAACCAAGGTAGTTGTTTAGAAAGAACTCAATAGAGTTTTCTGTTAGATTGTATAACTACTTATACAAATATCTGTTGGTCTGTGCACCTATCTTCCACAATCATATGATACTTACTAGTAACTATACATATCTTACATAAGCCTTCCCATTCTATTTATATCCCTTTTGTATTGTACTTCTGAATATTATCTACTAAGTTGAAAAATGCGTAGAAAATAGTTTTTTTTCTGGGAACCGTCTCATAACACTCTTGTGTTAAGTCCTCTAATTCCTAAGATAATGCATCTCTTTCCTAGAGCCTTCCTATTAAAGATAGCATATACTTAAGATAGCTTTCTTCTAGAACCTTCTCTCTTCTTTCTAGTTTATTTATTCTATCTTCTTCTAGACTTAGTCAGCTATCTACTACTACTTCATTGGATATTTAATAACATCTACTTGACATACTGTGTTCTTCTGAGTAGTGACCCATATATTCTATCTGAAAATAGAGTAGTACTGATGAGATCAATACTTATTTCTAAGTACTATCCCTGGTTCTAAGTTTGTTCTTTCTGACCTTCCAATATAAACTGGAGACCTTACTGTCATATCAAACTATAGTTATCCACAAGTGGTTCTAGATTACAGTTTTAGCAAAAATATCTCTTTAGTCTAGTATCAGCTCACTATTCTTGTCTCTTAAGTCTTAGTAGTAAGCTTTGTCTATCTTAAGTGTTGTTCTAGACTGGTCATTGACCCTACTCTTGTCTGAAGACATATGTATAATAGATTCTAGAGTGAATTCTTCTTATAAATCTATTGGTATAAAGTGTATTAAATATTACTTTTCATGCAAAATTTGTTTGCAGTATAATAGTGTATATCTAGTATAACACCAAGGGAGCAAAAGAAATAGAAAACAAATTTGGAGCCTTGGTCTGAGATAATATGAGAGAAAACTCCATGTTTTGAGAATATATGAATAATAAAGAAATAGACCAACTTAGCTAAAGTGATAGTATTGTAAGTTAGAATGAAAATAGCTTGTTTTAACAACCAGTCCACAATGACAAAAATAGTATTAGAACTAGAGGAAGAAGGGAGTTTTTTAACGAAATCCATGGAAATCAAATTCTATAAACGTTTAGGAATAAGGAGTTGCTTTAGCGATCTATAGAGCTTATATCACTAGGATTTGGATTGCATACAAGTTACACAGGACTTGTAGAATTATTGAACATTAGTGTAGATATTTAGTTAGACATAACTGTATTGTATTAACTCCAGGGTCTTGTCCAAGATGTCTGGCCAGAATATAGTTATGATAGAACTAGAATATACAAAGGTATAAGTTATCATCTGTAGGCACATAAATTCTACTATAAAGTTAGAGGAAACTTGTGTTGTCTATTAACCAATGTCCTTCCAGATAAGCTTGTTGATTAGAGACAGAGAGATTAAGAGAGAGTACTGCTAGAATATCAGAGTGGAGTTGTTCTTGATCTATTATTGTGGTTGCATGAAGTATTGGCATAGTAAAAATAATTGCTCTTAGAGGTACTACAATTTGTTTATGAGTAAAAACTAGATGGAAATTATGAAGGTTTACTAAAATATAGCTATTATCCTCTTCTTTAGGATAAATGTCCCATTGCCTAGTGAGAGCATCCAACTTTGTACTGAGTTGACTAGAATAGAATTAGATAGTAAGGTTAAACTAGAAAAAGTATTCTGACCATCTCACTTGTCAATAGGTAAGGACCTTGGTTGTTGAGAAATACTCTAGATTTTTGTGATTTATAACCACATCAATTGGAAGAGTGGATTTTTCTAAATAGTATTGCTAGATTTGGAAAGCTTTAAAGGTAGCAAATAACTCTTTGTCATAGATGTCATAGTTGAGTTTGGGGGCAGAGAAGGTATAGGAATGGAAGGTTACTGGGTAAACTTCATTATCATTAGTTATAATAGAAAGAATAACAGTGAGAGTGTAGTCTAAAGCATCAGTTTCTATGATAAGTTGAGTATCTAGAAACCAATACATAAGGATGGAAGCAGAGATAAATAATTTTTTAAAGGAATTAAAGGCTTTCTAGCATTTCTCATCAAACTTCCAAGAAAAATTCTTTCTAGTAAGATAAGTAAATGACTTGACTATATCTAAATAATTGTAAATGAAATATTTGTAGAAGTTGGCAAAGCCAAGAAACAATTGAATATCTTTGACTTTTTTGGACTTTGGTTACTCCTAAATGGTTTTTACTTTAGCATTAGATATAGTTAAGCCAGATAGAAAGAGAATATAGCCTAGATACTCAATTGAGTCTAAATGGAACTTGCATTTTTCTGTTTTGGCATACAGTTCTACTTTGCGAAGTCACTTCAATACTTTCTTGATATGTTTTCAATGTTAGAAAATGTTGTTGGAGTAAATCAAAATATTGTCTAAATATACAACTACATATACATCAAAGAGATCAGAGAAGATGTTGTTTATAAAATGCTAAAAGACAGCTAGAGCATTAGTTAATCCAAATAGTATCACTGACTACTTAAAAGATCCATAATAAGTTCTAAATGCTGTTTTCCATTTGTCTCCTTTGGCAATATAGACCAGATGGTAAGCATGACAAAGATCTATCTTGGTATAGATATAAGCTTTGTAAAGGGAATCAAGGAGGTTAGTTATAAGAGAAAGGGAATATTGATTTTTCTTTGTAATTCTGTTGAGTCTATGAAAGTCAACATATAACTAGAGGGAGCCATTTTTCTTTTTGACAAAAAGGACTAAAGCTCTATGAGGAGAAGAAGTGGATCAGATGAAGCCAGTGGAAAGATTCTTGTTAATGAATTCCTTCAGAGCTTCTTGCTCTAAAGTTGACAGAGAATAAATGATATCTACTAGAGGATAAGAATTTTTGTCCAGCTTGATCCAAAGATTGTATAGACAATAGAGTACAAGTGTTTCTGCTCTTGAAAACATCTACAAATTTATGGTACTCCTTTGGAATACAAGAGAGGTTGATTTTATTAGAAGTGGAGATAGATTTGGTCTATACTGTACTCCAAAAGTTTAGATAGAATGTAGTAAAGTCTAGAAGATGTAAAGCTTGTAGAAAAGCTGGTGCATTAATAATAGCAATGTAAGATCATCTAGAAGTAAACAGAAACATCTTAGAGGTGGTGAACTGCAGAAGAGATTCTGCTAACAAAGACAAAAAATTAACTGAGGTCTCAATAGAAGGAATAGAAGCCATATCATAGAGTAAAGATGGTGGTTGAAAAAATATTAACCCAGAAACTCAGTCAATCAATGGATTATATTAGATAAGCCAAGAGTGATCTAAGACCAAAGAATAGCAAGAATTGAGTAGGGTAATGTAAAAGTCCAAAGTCATATATTCACCAGAGAAAAAGGTTATAGGCAATATTACTACCTTGGTAATAATATTATTTGAGAATCCATCAAACAAACACAATTTTATAGGCAGAGTAGAAAAAGTAGGCAGAGTATGTCTATGAGCAAAAGCAGAGTTTACAAAGCAATGAATTAAGCCAGAATCTACAAGAGACCAGATAGGTATATGCTAGATATGATCCAGTGCACAAACCAATAGAGAGGAAAGAGAGAGATAGAGAAAATTAGGATTGGAAAGAGCAGATATGTTGAGGCATATTAGACTTGTGGTTGCACAGACAAGTTCAATATAACCCCCAGTCTATGCTGAGTCTTGGAAACTATACATTAATTTTCCAAGACAATCTCAGAAGTTACAGTATTATCTTCAGCCACTGTAGCTAGGTATGCCCAAACAGGCTGTTTTCTTGGATATCTATCTACTTTGGGCTTCTTTGATCTATAGTATATATAGAGGTTGTTGTTAATATGGTGTTTTTGTTTATTGCTGTTCAACTTACTATCTTTACCTAACTTGTCAGAGAGGTCAACATGAGAAATAGACAAAAAAGAAGATTTGGTAGGAAAAAAAGGTATTTTGGAAGATTTAGCAGTAGAACATAAGAAAACAGGAGTGGAAGAGAAGATAGTATAGGAGTAAGATAGTACAGAGCTTGGAACAAAGAATAAAGACAGAGCATGCTTGTCTTGTTTACAACTATAACTATCAGTAACATTCTTCTCCACATTCCAAAGTCAATCTTACCTACAATTCTATTTCCAATGGCAGTTGTCAAAAGTTATGGCCAACTGGTATATCACATAGAAAGAAGTAGGCTTGCTTTACTTCTGATTTGAAATAAGATCCTGGAGATGATTGGAAAGTCCCTGATAGTAGTGATGGTAGAGAATATTATCATTCCAGTTTAGTTATATTGTATACTGTATGAAATCCATATTGTAGGTTGTGATCTTATCTCTGGGTTTTATTTAGAGATTATCAACGAGTGTTATATATTGAATTTTTGGTTATATTTTATTATTTATTTTCTTTTCTTTATTATTTATCTCCTAAAATAATTACTCCTAGCTATATAGGAGTATTATGGTATAGACTAGATCTCTTCTATTTCAGTTATAGTATATATATAAAGTAGATATGTGATAGCAACCTAGTTTGTAGATTAATGTTTACTTGTACTTGTTTATATATTTTTTCTTTTTCTATATACTTCTCAACTCAGACTTTGGATCTTTCCTTAGTTATCTGATGATATCTCCTTGTCTCCAAAATTGATAATCACTTGTAATAGGAGATTGGAGCACAACAAATATATTGAAACCAAGATTGTCTTCCATTATCATCTCTGAATTCCTACTTCTTGATTGATATATCTCATGTTATGAGACAACCAAAAAGAAAACTATTTTTTGTGTGTTCATTAACTTGATAGAAAACATCCAAGAATACAATGCAGAAAAGATATAAATAGTATGGGAAGGATTATATAAGATATAGATAGCTCTTAGTAAGGATCATGTGATCACAGGAGATAGGTACACAGATTATTTAATATTTGTATAAGTACCTAGGGGAATCTAATAAGGAACTCCATTAAGTTTTTTCTGAACAACTACTGTGGTTGAGCTCTAAGTCCTCACAACTTCATGCTAACACAAGAACTTGATCTCTATTGTTGACCCTGTACTTTGTAGCCTCAATATTTTACTTTTCACTCACTTTTTCATTATCCTTGCTAACGAGTACAGCACTCAGAAGCTTTTTGGAAAGCAGGTCTTAGCTATAAAGGAGACTTTACTGTTAGTTAGAGACAGTGGATAAATAGCCTGAACAAAACTCATGTCTCTATCTAAGACCTGACCTCTATATTGAGTGGGCTTGTATTTAGTTTTTCACTATTGGCTCCATGCTACTGATCCATTGTAATCAGTTTACATAAGGGAACAATGATAACCTCTTAAAGGCCCATCTAGCTTAGAGATTTCCTTTTTAGGGATAATATTATTTTACTCTTCTAGTTAGTAACTAGTTATAAGTTCAGATGAAAAAGACCGCTTGTTCTTATACAAGGAAACATCATTATCATTGCCATCACCGCCACCATCATCCATATCCTGACAATACTAATAGTAACCCATAGAACAATCTACTGCTCCTACATCCCAAGCTCTTTCTACCCAGAAGGAGCAACTTCTTACCCTAATTACTAGTTTGCAACAGTAGATGGCCACTCTATTACAACAAAATAGAGGAGCTAGAGTAGAAGTGGCCAAACCTCTTTTATTTAGTAGAAAGATAGAGAAAGTAAGTGCGTTTATCAATATAGCTCATTTGTATCTGAGTATGAAGATGATGGGAGAGTCAGAAGTGACAAAAATGGCCTGGATACTGTTTTATATACAAGAGGAAGTGGTAGAGGTATAGAAGGACAATTTGCTAGATAAACTATTGAAGGGGGAGTCAAAAATAGAGATAGCAGAGAAACTGTTTGGCAAAATGAAGAACAAATTTAGAGAAATAGCAGAGAAAGAAAGAAAAGTAGAGCAGTTGAGAACAATTGAACAAGAAAGAAGAACTTGTAATGAATATGTCCAGGAGCTCAAGAAAGTAGTAAAAGAAAATAGCTATGAGAGACAATCCCTTATCGAAGAATTCAAGAGGGGGTTAAGCAGAGTATTGAAGAGAAAATTGGCAGAGGCAGAGAATTCCCCCAGTACAATAAAAGAGTAGTAAAAGAGAACAGTAAGACTAAACAGAAACCAAAGACAGAGTAGAACAGAGAAAAGGATATTGGAGAGGAATGCAGCACATCTACAGGGAAATGTACAGCCCAGGGGAAGCTCTAGTAGAGGATCATATAGAGAAAGAGGAGGATAGATTATATAAAGGGCAGAAGATCAAAACTTTAGAGAAGAAGCACAAAACAATTGAGAAGGACAGGGGCTAGAAAAAGACCCTAATGCAATGGATGTTAATAGAGGAAAAGAAGGAGATAGAATATGCTATATATATAGAAAGTAGGGCCATATAGCCAAAAACTGTTGGTAAAAAAAGGAAAGAGAGAGGAAAATAGTAGAAATACTATAAGAGTTGGTAAAAAACAATAGAGGACAGTGAGCTCTTGACTGGCCTTCTCAAATATGTATAGTGTATTACACCCAGAAAAACTGGAAAATAAAGTTTCTTGTCAAAGCAATACTGAGAGAGTAAGAGATGTACAGTGTACTCTTTAGCTACTAAGAGAAGTGTGAATAAGAGTGGGATTGGAAAAGATAGAAAACTATAAAGAGGTAACAGTAAAGACATTGTTGAATAGCAGAGTGATAGATCTATTTATAGACACAAAGTTTGCAAAGAAGAAAGGGTTTAAACTAGAAAAATTGAAAAAACCTCTACTAGTACAAAATATAGATAGTATGGTAAATATAGGAGAAGCAATTACACACCAGGTGGAATATAATATATTTTTCAAAGAATATGTAGAAAGAGTAAAAATAGATATATGCAACTTGAGAAAGACAGAAGTAATACTGGATATGCCATAGCTAGCTGCCTATAATCCAGAAATAGATTGGGAAAAAAGAGAAGTAAAGATGACAAGATGCTCACCTATCTGTGGAAAAAAGAAAAAGAAAAAAAAAAGGTAGTTAGAAAAATAGAAGAGAAGAAAACAGTAGAGGAACTGGTACCAAGGATGTTTTGGAAGTGAAAAAAAGGAAGGTGTATTCATTGTTAAGGAAAGAGTGAGAGGAGGTGCAAGTATTTGTAGAAGATTAACTGTGAAAAGATTATATTCAACTATTGAAATTGCTATAAACATTGCCAGTACATTTTGTAGTCAAAAAAGATAACAAACAATAAATGGTGCAGGATTATAGATATATAAACTAGTGGACTGTCAAGAATGGATATCTATTACCACTGATTGCTGATATCCTAGATGGAGTAGGCAGTAAGAAGGTTTTTACAAAGCTAGACCTAAGATAGAGGTATAACAATATTAGAATCAAAGAAGGAGACAAATAAAAGACAGCATTTACAATATATATTGGAGTCTACAAGCCAACCGTAATGTACTTTGGGCTCACAAACTCTCCTGCTATCTTCCAGACAATAATGAACAACCTGTTCTGTGATATGATAAATCAAGGAAATACAGCTATCTTCATAGATAACATTATTATAGCAATAGAGACAAAGGAGAGACATAATGAGGTAGTAGAGAAAGTATTGAAGTAACTCAAGAAGAATGATTTCTTTGTAAAACCAAAGAAGTGTCAGTAGAAGGTGAAGAAAGTGGAGTTTTTAGGAGTAGTAATAGGACTAGAGGAGGTAAAAATACAGAAGGAGAAGATGAAAGGAGTCTTAAACTGACTAATACTGAAGAATGTAAAAGAGGTGCAAAAGTTTCTAGGACTTGCCAACTACTACAGACAATTCATTAAAGACTTTGTAAAGCTTACAGTGCCACTACATGTACTAGTTAGAAAGGAGGAGAAGTGGAGATGGAGGAGAAAACAGGAAGAGGCATTCGAAAAACTGAAAGAAATATTCATAACAGAGCCAGTCTTGACAATACTAGACCTGGACAAAAAAATGTGAGTAGAAGCAAACACATTAGACTACGTAATAGGAGGAGTATTGTCAACAAAGTATAAGAATGGAAAATAGAGGCTGGTAGCCTTTATCTCTAAGTTACTGAATGCAATGGAAAAAAACTACAAGATTTATGACAAAGAGATATTGGTAGTAATTCAATGTCTAGAAGCATAGAAACACTATCTAAAAGAGAAAAAAATGGAGTTCAAGGTCTGGACAGACCATAAAAACCTCTAGTATTTCATAATGAGCCAAAAGCTGAATCAGAGACAAGCCTAGTAGGCCTTGTACTTGTTGTACTTCAACTTTGTCTTAAAGTATGTTTCTAGAAAAAGCATGAGTAAAGCCAATAGACTAAGTTAAAGAGCAAACTAGTAGAAGGGAGTAGAGAATGATAATGAAGATAGAACATTGATCAGGCTAGAGTAGATAAAAGGAGTAGAAATGCTAGTAAAAGATGGGAGTCTAAGAGAAAAAATTAAAAAAGCACAGAAAAGAAATGAAAAAGTAGTTATCACAAATGGCCACTTACTGATTTGTGAGTTGATGATTTGATAATCAAAGGCTCAAAAAAGTGAAGTTTAGACAGTAGCAAAAGATGTTGTTAAGTCTGAGGTTTATCCTTAGACATACAGTTCTTAAATACATGATTGTGGTAGTCTGTGTACTAGAACAGCCTACCACATAATCACTACCCATTGTTCTACATATAGGAGTGCTATTGTTCTTGAAATAGAGATAACCTAACCATCTTAGGGCAGTCCTTTGTTCTATTCAAGGACAGATGATAATCTATGAATAAAGATCAGTATCATATACAAACATTGAGGATCTTGTATCTCCATGGGATCTTATTGCCTTGGGATCTATTTATAGCCGAAAGAAGCGCATTGAAGAGAGCTTTACGATGGTTGTTGAAGCAAATGATTATGTTAAGCAGTTCCCGAGATATCAGCAATTTAGTATCTGGTAACTTGGTGATCACTAACTGATCTGCTGATAACTCGGTGAATACTGATTGCTTTGAGACGTTTTTGGTACCATTTGAAAGGTCTTCTTAAGGGCTTTCAGTGGCCATTTAGATTGTTGAAATTGGTCAAGTATTCCTGGAGTTATGGTCTGAATGAAGTTTGTGATAGTAGTAAAAGCAGTAAAAGAGTTAAAGAGAATTACTCCTGAAAGAAGGAGCAGCTAAACAATGAGTGTTAGCAACTGACTCAAGAACCTTAAGTTAGGGGTTAACTCAAGGTAGCACTTCAGGGTTAGAAGAGAACTGTTATGAGATAACTCCTAAGAAGAAAACTATTTTTCATGTATTTATCAACTTAATAGGAAATATCCAAGAATACAATGTGGGAAAAATATAAATAGCATGGGAAGGATTATGTAAGATATGTATAGTTATTAGTAAAGATCATGTGATTGCAAAAGACAAATGCACAGACTATCTAATATTTGTATAAGTATCTAGTAGAATTCAATGAGGAACTCTATCAAGTTCTTCTTGAACAACTACCTTGGTTGAGCTCTAAGTCCTTATGACTACATACTAACAAGAACTCAATGGAGTTCTTGCTCAATTACAGTCTACTACATATACAAGTATACTATTTATCCTCATTTAAACTACAAGCTGTCCATTAGCTACTGGTTCAACTCCAGTCCATATCTGTTCTATTTATAGATTATTGTCATAGTCAAGGCAACTTAGTTTATTGTATAGGTTCCATAAATTGCCTATTTTATCTTTATCCCATTTTTCTATCCTATTTTCTTCAAATTTTTGCTTGTTTTCTTCTTCCTCTTTTTTATCTTTTTCTTGAATTGTTCCCAAAGTTCTTTATCCTCTTGTTTTTTTTTCTTTTATTGTTTCCAATTTCTTTTCATTCTTCTCTAGTATTCTCTATCAAACCTCTTGTTATTCCATTCATATAACATTTTTGCTATGTATCTTCCTGGTAGTTCTCTTTTGTAGTCTTTCCTGCTATTTCTTTTCTTAAATTGCCTGACATCTTTTCTATATTCTTTTTCAAATTTGTCTACTAAATCTTGTACATTCCCCAAGTTTTCTCTCAGCTTTCAAGTGTCTTCCTCTACTGTATACCCTTTCTATTCCACTAAATATCTGTCTTTTTCTCTAAACTTCCTTTTGTTTAATATCTTTTCTATCTTATACTCTTCTTCTCTATCAATTATCACTAGTGATGGCCATTCTTTCCTTTGGCCCTCTACTTGATCTTTGTACCCATATACTTTACTGACATTGATTACTGGATGTATTTTTACTGTACTCGGCAAATCTAGTTCTATTACATTTGTTGAAATTATTTTCTTCACTTAATAAGGTCTGATAAATTTCTCTGTTAGTTTTTCTAATCTCCTTCTTTGTATTTGGTACTTTAAATCCTTTATGCTTAAAAGCACCCAGTCTTCTACTCGATATTCTTCTGCCTCCCTTCTTTTTCTATTTGTATACTTTCTTATTTTCTTCTGACTTTTTCTCAATGCTACTTCTGTCTCTTTATAAACTTCCTTTATTCTTGTCACAAATTCTTTTGCCTTTCAAACTTTCTCTTCTTTCTTATTTCAAATCCCATATATAGGTCTCATCCAATATTTGCCTTGAATGGTGATACTTTTGTACTAGTCTGTACTTTATTATTATATATAGATTCTGCTATTGCTAACCAGTCTGGCTATTGCTCCTGCCTGTAGTCAATAAACACCCTCAGGTATTGTTCTAACTCCTGATTTATCCTTTCTGTTTGTCTATCTGTTTGTGGATGATAAACTGTCAACAACTTTGTATTAATTTCCAACATTGAATTCAACTCCTTCATTATTTCTGCTGCAAATTATACTCCTCTATCTATAATAATACTTTCTGGAAAGCCATGCAGTTTCCAGATGTTATCCCAGAACAATCTTGTTATTCCTTTTGCTAAAGTCTTTTCTGTAGTTGGCACAAAGTGTGCTATTTTTGTCATCCTATTGCATACTACTAGAATGCTGTCATAACCCTGTACTAGTGGTAATTTTGTAATAAAATATACTGTAATATGACTCCAAGGCTTTTCTAGTACTATATTAGGCATAAGCTTTCCTGTAGGTGCCTCTGTACAATTTTTATTTCTTTGGCATGCATTACATTCTTTTATATACTTTTTGACTTTCTTAGTAACCCCAGGCTTTCAAAAGTTTCTTGTCACCAACTCTGTTGTCTTCCACTGTCCTCTATGTCCTCCTACTGGTATATCATAGTATAGTTGGATCACCTCTGTTCTTAATTTCTCATCCTTTGGAATATATATCTTTCCATCCTTTAATATTAATCTATTCTCTTCTTGCCACTCCTCATCTCTTAATATTTTAACATCTACTTATTTCATTTCTTCTATAGCTTTTACTACTTTGTTGTCTTTTGCCTCTGACTTTTTAATCTTTTCCAACAGGTCTATCTCTCCAATTACTACTTCTGTCATCTATATTGCTCTAACCTCTAGCTATTTCTTTTTTACCAATACTCTATCTTTGTTATCTCTTTCTACTTCTACCTACCAGTCTAAACATCTGCTAAGGCTGTCAGTTCTTCCTATACTGCTTCCTAGTATATATTTTAGCATAAAATCAAATCTAGACAGGTATAATGTCCATTTTACTTGTCTTTAATTCAACTTTTGACTGCTCATGAAATACTCAAGGTTTTTATGATCACCCCAGATTTCAAATTTTGTCTATGCACTTTCTAGCAAATACTTCTATTTCTTCAAACATTGAATTATTGCCAGTATCTCTCTATTGAGGATTTTGTAATTTTTTTCTGCTTTATTTAATGATTTTGAAATAAAGGCTACCTATTGTGCAACTCAAGTCAAGTTTACTCAGTAGCTAAGTCTTTGAGGGTTACAAAGAGAACTCAATGGAGTTCTTGATCAATTGAGCTATCTACTTATACAAGTATGCTATTTGCCCTCATTTACACTGATAGTATTCTACAACCAGCCAAGAGGCTGCTGGTTCAATTCTCTTGTTTGTTATTCTATAAATAGATGTTCTTTGGTCATAGTTAAGATAACTCATGACAGTACCCCCTTCTTAAAGGTCTTTGTCCCAAAGACTTCATAGTTCATTATATGGGTCCTGTAGATTATCTATTTCATCTTTTTTATTCCACTCTTCTATCCTTGGCTCCTTTATTTCTTGCTCTTTCTCCTTTCAAATCATTTCCAATATTCTTTTTTCTTTTTGTTGTATTCCCTTCCAACATCTCCAATTTCTTTCTAATTGTCCCCAATACTCCTAATCAAATCTTCTATCATCCTATCTATATAATGTTTTTGCTGTATATCTTTCTGGTAATTCTCCCCTATGGAATTCTCTATAATCTTCTTTTTCTGCTTGTCTTGACTCCTCTTCATATTCTTCTTCAAATATCTCAACTAGGTCTCTTGCATTCCCTAAATTCTCTCTTGGTTCCCAAGTATCCTCTTCTACCATATATTCTTTCCATTGTACCAGATACCTATCTTTCTCTCTAAACTTCCTTTTATTTAGTATTTTCTCCACTTTGTATACCTTTTCCTCTTCAATTACCACTGGGAGAGGTTGTTCTTTTCTCTGGTCTTCTACTTGATCTTTGTACATTTGTACTCTACTGATGTTTACTACTGGATGTATTTTTATTTGTGTTTGTTGATATGATTCTTTTCATTTTATAAGGTCCCACAAATTGCTTTATCAATTTTTCTGAATGTCTTTCCTTTATTTGGAACTTAAGATCTTTTGTGCTCAAGAGTACCTAGTCACCCACTTTATACTCCTTTGGCTTACTTCTTTTCTTATTTGCATATTTCTTTATTTCTTCTTGACTTTTCCTTAGTACTGCCTCTGCTTTCTTGTATATTTCTTTTATTTTTTTTGCAAATTTTTTTGCTCTCTCAAACTTCCTTTTCTTTCTTATTTTAAATTCTATACATAGATCCTGTCTATTATTTGCCTTGAATAGTGATACTTTTGTACTTGTCTATACTTTATTGTTGTATACAAATACTGCTGTTGCTAACCAATCTGACCACTACTCCTGATGGTGATCAATGAATATTCTCAAGTACTGTTCTAGTTTCTGATTTATTTTTTCCATCTAACCATTTATTTGTAGGTGGTAAGCTATTGACAATTTGGTATTGATCTCCAATATTTGATTTAACTCCCTCATCATTCCTACCACAAACTGTGCTCTCTTATCCATTATAATACTTTCTGGTAATCCATGTAATTTTCAGACATTATCTTGGAACAGTCTTGCTACTCCTTCTGCTGAAGTCTTTTTTGTAGTAGGCACAAAGTATACCATTTTCATCATCCTGTCATATACTACTAGGATTACATCATATTCCTGTGCTAGCGGTAACTTTGTAATGAAGTCTGCTATTATATAACTCCAGGGTTTTTCTGGTACTGTATTAAATATTAATTTTTTTGCTAGTGCCTCTGTACAATTCTTGTTTTTTTGGTATGCATTACAAGATTCTACATACTTCTTGACTTCCTTTGTTATTTCTGGCCACCAAAAGTTTCTAGTAACCAATTCTGTTATCTTTTACTGTCCTCTATGTCCTTCTATTGGCATATTATGGTATAACCAGATTACTTCTGTCCTTAGCTTTTTATCTCATAGCACATATACCTTGCTATTTTGTAGTATTAGACTATTTTCTTCTTTTTACTTTTTGTCTCTTAACATCTTTATCCCTGCTTGCTTCATCTCCTCTATTGCTTTTATTATTTCATCATCTTTTGCATTTGATTTTCTGATTTCTTCTAGTAGGTCTACTCTTTCAATTACTACCTCTGTCATCTATATCATTCTCACTTCTAACTACTCCTTTTTTACTAACACTCTATTCTCATTATCTTTCTCTATGCCAACTTGCTAGTTTGGTCATTTACTTAGGCTATTAGCTTGTCCCATACTGGTTCCTGGCATATGTTTTAGATAGAAATTAAATTTTAATAGATACAAAGTCCATTGTGTTTGTCATCTATTTAACTTTTGGCTGCTCATAAAGTATTCAAGGTTTTTATGATCACTCCAGATCTCAAATTTATCTTGTGTGTCTTTTAGTAAATACCTCTACTTTTCTAGATACTTAATGATTGCCAATATCTCTCTATTATAAATCTCATAATTTCTTTCTGCTTCGTTCAATGATTTTGAGATAAAGGCTACTAGCCTCTACTTTTTATCCTCATACTTCATCAACAATACTCCTCCTATTGTATACTCTGATGCATCTGCTTCTATTCTTATCTTCTTGTTCAAGTCAGGTACTACTAGTACTAGTCTCATTGTAAATATCCTTTTTAACTCTTTAAATACTATTTCCTGTTCTTCTCTCCAATTTCACTTTTTATCTTTTCTGACCAATTTATGCAATGGTTTGGCTAGCTTAGCAAAATTCTTTACAAATCTCCTGTAGCAATTTGCCAATCCTAGAAACTTTTATACTTCTTTAACTGTCTTAGATCTAGGCCATTCAAGAATTCCTACCATTTTCTCCTCCTATATCTTAATTTCTTCTACTACTATTACTAGTCCAAGAAAGTTAATCTTTTTGACTTTCCAAACATATTTTTCTGGTTTTATATAGAGGTTGTTCTCCTCCATCCTCCTTAACACTTCTCTTATTATCTTGTCATGCTTTTTTTCATTCTCTGTTCCTACCAACATATTATCCATGAATGCTACTACATCTTCCATGTCAATTAAGTCTCTAAGAATATCATTCATTATCATTTAGAAAGTTATTGGCAAGTTTGTGAAACCAAAAAATATAACTGTAGATTTATACACCTCTAAATATGTAGTAAATACAGCTTTTTATTTATCCTCTTCTTTTATTTATATATTACTGTATCCTCATCTCAGATCCATCTTTGTAAACACTTTCTTCATGCCCATAGTATCAATCAGGTCTGAAATCAATAGCAATGTATAATTATCCTTGATTGTTCCTTTATTCAGGTATTGATAATCCTGTACTATTCTTTTTTTTTCATCCTTTTTCTCTACAAAGAATACTAGTGAAGTCTGGGGTGACTTTGAGGGTCTAATATACCCTTTTCTCAACTGCTTCTCCACAAATTCTCTCACTTTCTCTTTCTCTTTCCTCAACATCAAGTATGTCCTTCCTTTCCTAGGTACAAAGTCTTCTCTCAGACTTATTGCATAGTCCTAAGGTTTTCTCACTGGTATCCTTTCTAACTCTATCTTTTTGAATACTTTTAGCCACTTGTAAAACCTTGGTGGCACTATCTTCCTTATTTTTTTTTTTATCTAGTTTGACTTCATCATCAAATTTCTTTTCCATCAACATTTTCTATTTATCTCTATCCAGTTTTTTTATTGCTCTAATTCTTTTCCCTAGTTTTCTCTTTCTCTCTATTCCTTCCTTTACTACTATCTTTCTTCCACAAATTAGTGGACATCTTGTTATTTTGACTTCTCCTATCTTCCAGTTTATCTTGGGGTTGTGTGCTTGCAACTATAGTATATCCAGTATGATGTCTGTCCTCTCTCAATTGCATATGTCCATTCTTATTCTTCCTACATGGCTTTTGTAATATACATTTACTTTTACTTGGTATGTAATAGCCCTTCTACTGTTGTTTGTTCTATTGATATTTCTGACCATTACTGGTCTATCTAGCTTCTATAGCTTAAACTCATGTTTTACTGCCATTTTCTTGTCCATGAACATTTCCGTTGTACTATTATCCAAGAGTGCTTTTACTGTTACACTCTAATGTTCAGCCATACTTTTTTTAAAATTTTGAATGTTCTCCTGACATCTCTTTGTTTATCTTCTCCTTTTGCTGCATTCTTTGAGATCTCTGCCTATGTATTATTCTGTTGTGCTTTTCTCTTTGTAGGGTCTACCACCACTCCCTAGTTCCACCATAGTTTTTTTCTCCCTGTTCTACACTCTGGACACAAAATCTCCCTCTTTTCTTGTTCTAACACTCTTTCTTCTATAACATCTTTTCTTCTATATTCTATATACTGCACTCTTGTCATCTCTTCCCTATTTGCTTCCCTATTTCTCCAATTCTATACTTCTTGGCAAAGGTCACATCACATATTTTTCACTTGTCTTTTGAGGAGGAAACTCTGGCCTTGATTTTTATAGGTCTGCATACCTTTGCTATCACATCCTTTAAACTCTACATATATTGCTACTATCTCTTTTGTGGTCCATTCTTTATCAAGTAAGAGAGTACCTTGAAGGAGCAGGTTCCACTCATTATAGTATTCCTGTGCCTTTTTCCAAGGAGGATGTGCTGGGCTCCTCTCTTGCTGTACCTTTTATGGCCTGGTTATATACACCACCTCTTCCTTTTCTCTCCTCTTTCCTTTTACTTTTATGTTTGGATACTCCTATTTTTGGTGCCCTACTCTTTAGTATCTAAAATACTTTACTTCTTTCTCTTCTCTTTTCTGTTGCCTTACTTTTACTTTATTTCTTACTCCACATTGCATTACTTGACTTGCTAATACTTCAAACTTATTTTTGGAGATTAGTTTTCTCTTTTTCTCTCCAACACTGTTCCTACAGTTATGGGCTAGATGCCCAAATTTCCTACAATTGAAGTACTCTCTCTCCTTTCTTTTTTCTAGCTCTGCTCTTAATTTGGCGAGAGCCTGCCACTGGTTGAGTATGTTGTTTATTAAAGAGTTGTATTGTTTAAGAGATATGGTGTTATATCCCTCAAGGTTGAATAAGGTTTTGATCTTGCTAATTACCACTACATCTATTGGGGTATAAGATCTTCACCTAACTAGACATTTACTACTATACTAACTACTGCCTTAATCAAATAGTAAATAATCACCTCAAGAAAAGGATCTCTACTTTAATAGCACCTTTCTAAAGGATTGATACTATTTCTTTATATGTATGGATGACAATGCACCTCCAGTACAAGGTTTCTACTGATTAGAAAAAGATACAGGTAATCTACTCAACAACACCACCCAATCACTAGGTCAGGTCTTGAACACAATACCTGGGTTTGGTACTGAGTCTCCACTAGCAGTCTTTAACTAACTACCAAGTCCCCTTTATAGCTAGGGCCTGCTATCCAAAAAGACCAATGATCAAGCTGATTATCAATTAAGAATAATAAAAAAGTAAAGTTTAAATAGGGTTTGAAGCAAATAGTGCCTAGAGTATAAAATTGAGTTTTTTTGTCAGTGACTGACTCAAGAACCTTAAGTTAGAGGTTAACTCAAGGTAGCATTTTAAAATTAAAAAAGAACTTAATAGGGTTCTTGCTTAATTGCAGTCTACTATATATACAAGTATACTATTTGTTCTTGTTTAAACTACAAGCTGTCCATCAGCTACTAGTTCAACTCTAGTCCATGTCTGTTCTATTTATAGATTCTTGTCATAGTCAAGGTGACTCATGACAACAAAATATAATGATAAACAGAAAAAGAAAATAAATAGTAATAGAAACTAGTATAAGTCTGTAGATTCTGTTAGAAATACAGAGCAGAGTAAGGATTAGCTAATAGTATAGCTCCAAAATGGCATAGATCAAGAAGAAGGAGTACTAGTTAATGATAGAAATAGAATATACTTATACTCTAAGATATATAAACCAAGGAGCAGGAGTTTAGAGACAATAGTAAGAAACAGTCTTAGCTTCAATGTATGTATTGTGCCCTAATCTCCTATCACAAGTGATCATCAATTTTGGAGGCAAGGAGATGTCATCAGATAACTGAGGAAAAGCCTAAAGTTTAAGTCAAAAAGTATATAGAAGAAGAAAAGGAATATAGACAAGTATGAGTAGATATTAATCTATAGACTGGGTTACTATCACATATCTACTCCATATATATACTATAACTGGAATAGAAGAGATCCAGTCTTTACCACAATACTCTTACATAGCTAGGAGTAATTATTTAGGAGATAAATAATAAATAAAATAAAATAAAATATAACCAAAAATTTGGTATATAACAACTAGATAGATTGTAAATTAGATACTTAGCTAAGCCCTATCCTAAGGTAACTGCTGTTCCCTTATATCATTGGCTGGGTACTTATTTCTTTTTACTAAACATGCATATATATATATATATTATCATACTTGGCACTTGCTTCCTTAGTTGTCTATTTGGTACTTGTGATGCCTGAACTTAAACTCTACTAAGGATTAATAGATACTGAAGTCTATGCTGAAGGTATGGGTAAAAGACTTGTCAAGATAAGGTGAGACCAGTACCAGTTAGCTAAGTTGGACAAGTTATTGTCCTCTTATACTATCATAATACAGCCAAAAACAGTGAAGTCATTATTTATTTATTTTTTCTTTTTCTTTTCTTTTTAATTAGGAAATCAGTGGATATATGAGATAGAACAACCAAAAGGAGATGTGCAGGAGTTTATAAATAGAAGTAAATACAGGAGGTGTATAAGTAGTATACTATAATCAATAAGAACTCTATCAAGTTCTCCTTGTTAACTAGAAGTAGTTCTAAGACATCTCAGTCTAAGTCCTTATACCAGAACTCGATTCTCTTATTGGTACCACTCATCACAGAGCCTTGCTACCTTTACTCTCCTATCTTCCTCAGTACCTGAGTGACACAACTTAGGACCACTATGACATAGCTAGGCCCTAGGCTTAAGGGGACTTTATAGTCAGTTAGGAACTATAGGTGGAGGTGTGGTACCAAGCTTGGGTATCACTACTAAGACCTGACCTTACAATTGAGTGGGCTGGATAGTTACTTGTACTCCTTTCATACTATAAACTTCATACTACAGGTGCATTGTCATCTGTCTATGTAGGAGATTAATGCCGCATTCTTAAGAAGGTGTTTAGATTAGAGATCCTCTCCTTAGGGTGATAGTATAACTATAGTATTAGGGCAGTAGTAAGTAGGGCAGTAGGTATCTAGCTGGATAAAGATCTTGTGTCCTAGTAGACGTAACATTAGTAAGATCACTTCTATTTTGACTTCTCCAGAGATGTAGTACTATGTCTCTGGAACAATATAACTCTCTTATAGGCAGTATGCTCAACCAACAGTATGCCCTGGCCAAACTAAGGGCAGAAATAGAGGGAAGGGAAGAAAGAGTGTACTGGGGGTATAGAAAGTTTGAGCACTTGGTCCATAACTACAGAAATAGAGAACAAGAGGAGAAAGGGAAATCAACTCTCTAGAATAGATTCAAAGTGCTAGCAAGTAGGGTGATGAGATACAGTCTAAGAGAGGAGGTAAAAGTAAAGAGACAAGAAGTGGTGGAGGAAGTACAATGTTTTAGATGTAGGGGAACTGGATACTACAAATGGGAGTGTCCAAACATTGCAGTGGAGAAAGAGCAAAGGAGGCAAGAAGGAGCAGCGCGCTCCACAGAGGAAAAAGTGCAGCAATGGAAAAAGGCAAGAAAAAGAAAGCCAGTGTATCCCAACTGGGAAAAGGTATAGGAATATTGTGAAATGAAGAATATGCTGGAGAATATGAGGCCACTAGAGTTGGGATGGATGACAGGAGAGGTCATAGTGACCTATATAGAATATAGATGGTGTAGAAAGAAAGGAATATATAGGGAAGACAACATAGGACAAGGAGTTCTCAAAGAAAGGAAGTTAGAGAAAGCTGAGTAGTGTGGATGCCCAAAGCAAAAGAGAAAGGAAGAAGAAGCGGCACACTCTACAAAGGGAAAAGTGCAGCAAGGCAGGGTACGGGTAGAAGGTATAGCAAGAGAAGTGAGGAGAACATTCAAAATACTGAGAGAAGTATGGATAGACATAGGAATAGAAAAGATGGATATGCACAAAGGCATAACAGTAAAAGTGCTCCTAAACAGTGGTGCAACAGGGATATTTATGGATCAGAAGATGGTAGCAAAATATAGATTTAGACTGCAGAAATTAGAGAGACCAATAATGGTTAGGAATGTTGATGGGACCAACAACAGTGCAGGAGCCATTATCCATCAGGTGGAAGCAAACATATACTACAAAGGCTATGTAGAAAGGATGAGAATAGATGTGTGCAATCTAGGAAAAACAAATATTATATTGGGAATGCCATGGTTACAAGCACACAACCTAGAGATAAATTGGAAGACCAGGGAAGTTAAGATAACAAAGTACCCACCACTGTGTAAAAGGAATATAAGGCTAAAGGAGAAAAGGGTGAGAAAGAAAGTAAAAAGAGTAGTAATATTGGAAGAAGAGAAGATTGTGAGATGGGCAGTGGATAATAAGAAAGACTGGGAAAAGGAAAAAGAAGTCAAGGTGGACCATAGGAAAATTAAGAAAATAGTACTGCAGAAATTCCTTAGGTAGAGGAAAGTGTTTGGGAAAATGGAGTTGGAGAGGATACCAACAAGAAAAATCTGAGATCATGCCATAGATCTCAAGGAGACATTTAAACTACAAAAAGAAAGGATCTACCCTCTTTTCAAAGATGAGAGGAAGGAGGTTCAGAAATTTGTGGATGACCAGTTAAGAAAAGGGTATATTAGACTATCAAAGTCCCCTCAGATGTTACCAGTTTTCTTTGTGGGTAAAAAAGATGGGAAGAAGAGAATAATTATGGACTATTGTAGCCTAAATAAGCAAACCATAAAGAATAATTACCCTCTGCCCCTAATTACAGATCTAATTGACAATATGGAGAGTAAGAAAGTATTCACCAAAATGGACTTATGATGGGGCTTTAACAATGTAAGAATAAAGGAAGGAAATGAGTAGAAGGGAGCATTCACTACATACGTTGGATCCTTTGAGCCAACTGTTATGTTTTTTGGGATGACAAATTCACTAGCTATGTTCTAAGCAATGATGAACAAGATCCTGAGAGATATGATTAATAAAGAAAAAGTAGCAGCATTTATGGACAATATACTAGTTGGGACAGAAATAGAGAAGGGATATAATAAGATAGTAGAGGAGGTTCTGAAAAGGTTAGAAGAGAATGACTTGTATGTCAAGCCAGAGAAGTGTGTATGGAAAGTAAAGAAGATTGGATTTCTGGGTATAGTCATAGAACCCAGTGGAATAGAGATGGAGAAAGAGAAGATGGATGGAGTGCTGAGTTGGCCAGAGCCAAGGAATATGAAAGACATCAGGAAATTTTTAGGCCTTGCAAATTATTACAGGAGGTTTATTAAGGACTTTGCTCAAGTAGTTAGGCCAATAAATGTACTGATGAGGAAGGACATGAAGTGGAGGTGGAAAGGAGAAGAACAGGCTATATTTGATAAGCTTAAGAAGACCTTTACAATAAGACCAGTACTAGCAGCCCCAGACTTAGACAAAGAGTTCAGAGTAGAGGCAGATACCTCAAATTATGCAACTGAAGGAGTGCTCTCAATGAAGTGCTCCAATGACTTATAGAGACCGGTAGCTTTCATTTCAAAATCTCTAAGTAATACAAAAAGGAATTATGAGATATATAACAAGGAAATATTAGCAATAGTCAGATGTCTAGAGGTATAGAGGCATTTCCTAGAAGGAATGGTAGTAAAATTTGAGATTTGGATGGATCATAAAAATCTTGAATACTTTATGAAAGCACAAAAGTTGAATAGATGACAAGCTAGATGGGCACTGTACCTATCAAGATTTGACTTTGTATTAAAA
>Ga0153926_100021_pt1 | contig 31111 bp, 22 predicted proteins | sample TSNJ010MetaG_FD_104716 | JGI IMG/M metagenome (GOLD analysis project Ga0153926, IMG submission 104716) | Attine ant fungus gardens microbial communities from New Jersey, USA - TSNJ010 MetaG | ecosystem: Host-associated > Fungi > Mycelium > Unclassified | place: USA: New Jersey, Wharton State...
AAACTGCTGACAAATAGTTCTGAAACAATAAAACAAAAGAAATAGGTCCAATTGAAGAAGAGGATGGAGACGAAGACAATAGAAGGGATTTTTATTGACAGAGAATTAGTGGAGGAGGGTGCTTGTCGATGGAGTTTATGATGTCAGCGAGCACCTGATCTCTACACCTGGGGGGTAGTTTTGATACTAACGTCCTCGTCAGTTGGAAGTATACCAGGCTCGTAAGTCTTGTCAATGAAGTCATCGATATTTTCGTTGGTGAGGGGGATTGATCGGCGGTCACGTGCATGATAAGGAACTAATCGGAATGCTGCAAACCTTAATTTTGACAACGACCCATTCATTTCTCCCAACACATAGGATCCTCCCTTCAACCATCGTACTACTACCATGGGTCCAAAATATCATGGTTTTATCTTACCACCAATGTCCCCATCTCGTTGTGAGTTTCTGACTAATACTAAGTCACCATTGCTAAAATTGATGTCTTTAATCAGGTTCTTGTGTGCCTCCTCAAGGTGGCGAGCAGACTCCCATCGTGCCTTGAGAAGGCACCGTTTTGCTTCAGCAAGATCATCTGGACGTTTCTGGAGCTGTATAGCATGGTAGGCAATGAGATTGTCAGAGGAAATAGGATCGGTGAGAGCAGGGGCCAGATAAGTGGCTTCGAAGAGATCGAAAAGGAATAGTGGTTCTACCCCATGAGCGAGGAAGTAAGGTGAGTATCCTGTTCATTTCTGAATGGAGACACACTCAGCCCAAAACACTGAAGGTGCTACTATTGACCAACGGTGCTCTACCCCCTCGGCAGCCTTAACAAGCGATTCACAAACATCAAAGTGTCATCGTTCAACAGGACTGTTGGCTCGGAAGTTATAAGGTGAGATTCGGATGTGATTTATGTGGTACTGTTTCGAGAGGTACTCAACTGCTTGGACAAATGCAGAACCATTATCGGCATAGAATATCCTCGAAGACAAATGAGCCAATTGTACGACCGTTCTCATGGCGCAACATACGCCATTCTGGATATGAGGAAAGTGAACAGCATGCATGGATGACGTAGTGATACCCATTGGACTTTGGCATAAGCATGGTGTCAATGTATACTTTTCGAAAAAGGGAAAGGGGAACTGGGACTGTAGGAGGTATGTATAAGTGTTGTGTCGACTGAACTTGACACTCGTGACATGTTTTCAGATACCAGTGAATATCATCGTCAAAGTATGGCCACTAAAATCATTCAAGGATCTGGATATGAGTGGTGAATATGCCCTTATGACCAAGGTCGTCGTGGGCTTGCCTCAGTAAGTTTAGCCGCTTTTCTTCATCAACCACCAGTTTATGTTTCGCTCTAGAGTCCTTTTTCCATTAGCAACAAAGAAACCTGACGCTTTCCTGATCAAGACTTTAAGATTTTCGGCCTCTATCCCATCTCTCTGCAATGGATTCATTAAGAAATCCGTTATCTTCTTTAACTCGGTGTCCCTCACTTTTGCTCTGTCGGATCGTGGAATTGGTGTATTTGGGTGGGAAGTGGATGATATGTAGACTGTTGCTGCTAGTTCACAGTGGGTAATTGAAGTGTTTTCCAGGCCTGGTGTGTTGAATTCTTTATTCAGGAACTCAATTGTGCATGTGTTGGTATATTCCATCCACTGAGGTATGTCCAGGTAGCTTGAGTTTGTGCATTGAGTTGGTAATGCTAAGGTGTTTTCATAGAGAAATGAATTTGCAAAGTCAATCCACTTCTTGTAGTCCTCTTCAATAGCAGGGTCCTCAGGAGCTTGGAAACGTCAAGATAGGCCATCTGGGCCATGAGCATGTCCAGGAATGTGACGAAGCTAGAAATCAAATAGGAGAATAGCAGATATCCAGTGATTGATTGTTGCGTTAGGTTGAATGTCTGGATTATTGATCATTCCTTTGATATACTTTGCGTCAACTTCAACTACTAAATTTTTGATGTCAATTTTCCAGATTCGACAGTCCCTCAATGCATGAAAAAGACCGAAGAGCTCGAGTTTTGCCTGTGAGTACCTGCTTTTTCTCTCCGATAATGTTATTGACCCAAATCGTGAGGGATAGTATTTGGCATTAGCACTGATTTAAGAAAGAATATACCCAATGGCAATGGAGGATGTATCCACAGCAAGTAGAGGAGATCTAGAGGAGTTACATGTATTTGTGTTTTAGTGTCAAATATATTTCCATGCCTGTGAAGGAGAGTTTAATAATGATGCCAATAAAGTGTTCTTTGCTATATCTTACCTCCAAGGTATTGCCTTGGACTATTTCAAGTCTTTTATCAATGAACCTAACCCCTATTACAATTTGGATTTTCTAGAAGACTGATCAGTCTTCATATAGAAGCTGTCCAACATCTTTGGCTCTTACTTATAGCAACTTAGCCTGAGATGACTTAATCATACTCCAAGTCCAAGTTGATAAGAAGAACTCAATAGAGTCCCTATTAGATTTTGTACACTACTTATACAACTACTACATGGTCTGTATACTACTTTCCCACACTCATCATGTGACATCATCATATGACATAAGTCTTGTGACATCCTGACATATGACTATGATATGTGACATTTGTCATATGATACTTTCCTACACTCTTTTCTTGTAGTAAGTCCAAATGAGAAGAAAAAAGAAAAAGAAAAGAAAAGAAATATAAATAATGACTTAGCCATTTTGCCAAGTCATAATATTACTCTTTTAAAGATGATAATAAGGATACAATAGTATCCATCCCCTTTCCTAGTAATGGCAAGATCATTGACTACTTTATCTATTTTGCAAAATACCAGAACTATATCTGTTGGGATGAGAGAGCCTTGCATAAAGTAGTCAAGGATACTATTCTGAACTGCATCTGAGATAAACTATGCTATAGCCAAGAAGATGTGTCATCCTTCAAGAGATTCAAGAGAGCAGTCTTGCAGATCAATAATGACTATTGGAAAAAAGTCCAAAACAATAGGAATAAGTCAAGGAAAAACAATTCCCCCCAGTATCACACACCTAAGCTATTTAGATCAGAGTCCAGAACCCTTGGGGGTGAGGAGAGGACAAGCCCTAACAAGAAAACATCCAGGTTTCTATCTGCTATAGAAACCTCATCAACTTCCTTTGTGTATAGAAACTCTATTAGTAACATCTTGGGAGCAGATAGTCAGCTCATACCAATCAAACAACAGTGTCACATGAATCTGGGACTATGTTTGCACTGTGGCCAGTCAGGACACCTGGCCAGAGCTTGTTCCAGACAGTTGACAAGACCTACTAGCAGTCTGGGTATCATAAACTTCATTTGGACCATAACTCTAGGAATACTTGACCAATTTCAACAATCTAAATGGCCACCAAAAGCCCTTAAGAAGACCTTTCAAATGGTACCAAAAACATCTCAAGGCAATCAGTATTCACTGAATTATCAGCAGATCAGTTGGCGATCACCAAGTTACTAGATACTAAATTACTGATATCTCAGAAACTGCTTAACATAATTGTTTGCTTCAATAACCATTGTGAAGCTCTCTTCAATGCACTTCTTTTAGCTATAAATAGATCTAGAGGCAATAAGATCCCATAGAGATACAAGGTCCTCAATGTTTGTATATGATACTGATCTTTATTCATAGATTATCATCTGTCCTTGAATAGAACAAAGGACTGCCCTAAAATAGTTAGATTATCTCTATTTCAAGAACAATAGCACTCCTATATATAGAACAATAGATAGTGATCATGTAGTAGACTGTTCTGATACACAGACCACCACAATCATATATTTAAGAACTGTATATCTGAGGATAAATCTTAGACTTAACAACATCTTTTGCTACTGTCTAAACTTTGCTTTTTTGAGCCTTTTGATTATTAAATCATCAACTCACAAATCAGTAAGTGGCTATTTGTAATAACCTCAAAAGCATTTTGTTGTTCCATGTCCCAAGTCTAGATACTATCCTTCTTGGTCAAGTTAGAGAGTGGCTTTGACATCTTGGTAAAGTTTTCAATGAACCTATAATAGAAATTTGCAAAGTCTAAGAATACTTGTACTTGCTTGACTTTAGCCAGTACTGGCCACTCTAGAACTTCTGAAAGTTTCTCCTCATCCATCTGTACTTTATTTTCTAAAATAATTATGCCCAAATACTTAATACTACTTTGCTCAAAGAAACACTTTTCTGCTTTAGCATAGAGATCATTAAATTGGAGCCTTTTCAGCACTTCCTTGACCAATTGCCTGTATTCCTTCAAATATATCCCAAATATTAGAATATCATCTAAATACACTATTACTAGTCATATATGAATCAAGTCTCCCAATATGTCATTTATCATGCTTTGGAAGGTTGCTAGTACATTGGAAAAACTGAAATATATAATGGTTGCCTCAAAAAGGCTTTACCTTATGATAAATGCTGTTTTTTATTCATTCTCTTCTTTGATACAAATATTGTTATACCTCTACTTCAAGTCAATTTTGGTAAAGATTAAGGCTTTGCTGAGTGATTCAATCAAGTCAGCTATTCTAGAGATTGGATAGCAATTTTTGACAGTAATTCCATTGAGGGCTCTATAGTCCATGATAGATTGTAAGCTTCTATTATGCTTTTTTACAAAGAAGAATAGAGCTGCTATTGGGCTAGTAGATGGATGAATATAACCTTTTCTGAGTTCCTTATCAATCCACATGTCAAGAGAGTTTCTTTCTGCTAGAGAGAGCAAATAGACCTTGGCTGGTTTGGAAAGTATTGTATCTTCCACAAAGTCAATCACATGGTTATACAGTTTCTGTATTGGCATTCTCTTTGACTTATTCTTTGAAAACATATTTCCATACTTGTATAGCCATTCTAGCACATAAGCCTTCTAGGTCTTTGTGTTTTTGTAATCTGAGTTCCCACATTGGTCTCAATTATTAAGTATAGCTGCAATCATCATTGCCTGTTGATAATTGCCTGGGTCAGTTGTATCTGTCCAGCTAAGAATATGGTTGCCAGGGTCCTCATCTTCTATATCATCCAATGAGGGAGATCCACTGACATCCAGCTCGAGATAAAGTTTATTAGCTCCTGCTTCTACATTTCATTTTTTACAAACTTTACTAGTGCATGTATCTAGGTACCTGGTAAGCTCCCATTGACCTTTTTGCCAATTGATATTTGGATTATGCTTATACAAGTACAAATACCCAATCATTATCTCTTTATTCTCTAAGTTGGTGACAAAGAGGTACTAGGTTATCTTATATGATCCAATTTCTATATAAGCTTGGATATACTCAGTTATCTGTCCTGCCTTGTTGGGAGTGCTATTTGCATTGATTACACAATATAGATTTGCCAGTTTATAAGTTACCAGGTTATTATTTTCCATGATAACTCTGCCAACAAAATTTGTGGTGGCTCCCAAATCAACTAAAGCCTTGGTCTGTATTTTCTTTTCATATACCCAAAGTGTAACTGGAATTTTATAGAAGATAGTCTTGTTATGCACTATATTATTACAAGATTCCAGTACTACTTCTGACTTTTGCAAGCTAATAGAGAGTACACTTTCCTCTAACTGTAGATCACAGATATTATACTCTACAGTCCCAAGGGAAAATACAATTTGGGTGTCCCCTTTCCCTTCCTACTTGGGAGAACAGAATCAGGGATTTCCTCAATTGACACACTATTAATTCTGATATCCTTAGGAGGTGAATCTAGGTTGTCACTGTCTTCCTCCAACATTTTCATTAGCTATACTCTGAACGACTGATTTTTTTTCTTGCTTGGACCCAGTGGAGATAGTTTCTGGAAAAAGGTCTTATAAGGACACTTGTTCTCATTACTAGGCTTGTCATAACAGTCTACTGTATTGTGTATCTTTGACTTATTCTTAAAGCCTTTTCCAGCACATATCTGATAGTATCATAAGATCTTTTCTTCCTTTCTCTAAATCTCATCTATTTCTATTGTGTCCAGGTCCTTCTTTCCTCTACTCTTTTCTTCAATTGCCTCTGGACTGAATATTGTGCCCTAGGCCTTGTCCAGATGTAAGGCCTTATATGCTTGCATCAACAATTTGAGGTAGTCACTCCATGCTTTTGGAGATTGATTTGTTATTTTATAGATGACAAGTGCATTTTGCAGCTTGTCAGAAATAACCTTCTTTATTTTGTCAATGTGAACTTCGTTACTATAGTTGACAATTCTTGCCAACATCCTATATTATTCTGTGTACTTGACAAAGTTCTTTCTTGCTAGGTCCTTGTTGACCCAGAGCACTGTTAATTTCTTCTTTACTTCTGTCACAAACTTTATTCAGACTATAACTCCAGGAATACTTGATCAATTTCGACAATCTAAATGGCTACCAAAAGCCCTTAAGAAGACCTTTCAAATGGTACCAAAAACATCTCAAAGCAATCAGTATTCACTGAGTTATCAGCAGATCAGTTAGTAATTACCAAGTTACTAGATACTAAATTGCCAATATCTCGGGAGCTGCTTAATGTAATCATTTGCTTCAATGACCATCATGAAGCTCTCTTCAATGCACTTCTTTTGGCTATAAATAGATACCAAGGTGATAAGATCCCATAGAGATACAAGGTCCTCAATGTTTGTATATGATATTGATCTTTATTCATAGATTATCATCTGTCCTTGAATAGAACAAAGGACTGCCCTAAAATAGTTAGATTATCTCTATTTCAAGAACAATAGCACTCCTATATGTAGAACAATAGGTAGTGATCATGTGGTAGACTGTTCTGATGCACAGACTACCACAATTATGTATTTAAGAACTGTATATCTGAGAATAAACCTCAGACTTAGCAACATCTTTTGCTACTGTCTAAACTTTGCTTTTTTGAGCCTTTTGATTATTAAATCATCAACTTACAAATTAGTAAGTGGCCATTTGTAATAGCCTTTCTCTATAAGGAGTACACTGGCCTTTCCTCTTGCTATGCCTTTTGTAGGCTAGCCACATATGCTACTTCCTCATCCCTCTTTCTCTTCTTCTCTACTTCAATACTCCCATTTGAAATGCCTAACACCCCAACATCTAAAGCATTTAACCTTCTCTACTATCTCATTTCTTCTAACTCCGCCCTTAGCTTGGTAAGAGCACACAGTTGATTGAGCATACTGCTTATAAGAGAGTTGTATTGATCTAGAGACATGGTGCTATGTTTATATATAGAGGTGACTAGTGATTGTAATGACCACCAATTGAGAGTTGATAAGATTATGAGAGTAAAAATGAGCAAGGTCCAAGACAAACAGTGCTCTAGATGTGGAATTGAGTTCTAGTGTAGTGACTTAGCCTAAGATAGCTTAATCACACTTCAAGTCCAAGTTGATAAGAAGAACTTGATAGAGTTCCCATTAGGTTCTGTATACTACTGGGCCTGAAGAATTTACAGTACCCCTTACCATACATTACCACTTTTGTTACTGCACTTGATCACAAATTTACTACACTGTTTAGCAATATTTATAACAACTTTGCTGTACATTACTGTAACTTAACTGTATATTGCTGCTACTCTGTACATTGCTACTACTTAGCTGCTATCTGTTATCTTGCTACACTAACTTAGTAATAGTAATTGATGATAGTAATTAGTGATAATCCTAAGTGACCAACAGATTGACAAGTCAATTAAACTTATAAAATAGCTAAGTTTATTGGCTAACAAGCTGTAATCACTAGCTCAACTATACTATAGTACCAAAAAGCTAGTGAAAAATAACTTATATAACTTAGTTCTGTAATACAGTTAATAATTTGATTAGAGACTTATCACAGCCACTGTAGCAACTTTACTATACTTTTTGGTTTCTTGACTTTTACTGGACTACTTTACTAGATTTTTGGTTTTTAGGCTCCCTAGTAGTCTTGAATAGCTTTACAATCTATTCAAATGAAAATTATTTCCACAAGTGAGTTAGTCATCTCACTAGAGATATGTTGCTGTTATACTAGCAACTTTACCATACTTTGCAGTTTCTTGACTTCTACTAGGTTATTTTACTAGATCTTTGATTTCTAGTGTTATTGATAGGCAGTGAATGCTCTTAGTGATCACCCAGAATGGATATTCAAGAAGAACTCGATGGAGTTCTTTCTTGGATTAGACCACTACTTATACTATTTTACAGTGGCTATACTACTACTAGTCCACAATTACATGTTTTTTCCAGAACGTTCTATGATCACTTGACCTTGTCATGTAATTTGGTTACCTAAGTTCCTATGCTATTTATACCTTGACCCCATTGTATGACTTGAGATTTTAGATTAAGTGTTTAAATGCATGGGAGACTGTTTCCTTCTTGGGACTTTTATAACATCTAGACTGTTTGGTGATCTTGAGTGGTCTTATAGTCTATTTATCTCTTCAATAAAGTTCTTAAGTTTTATTTTTAACTATGTTCTGGTCTAACCATATAAAGACCAATGTTAAATTTATAAAATTTTGCAGATCTATATCATTTCTAGAACTTCAACCTAAATCTTGTGTTTTCAGCTCTACTTTACTTATAAATCATGGTTTTTGTACATATAAGAACCAATATTCTAAGATTTGTTTGTTGAGTTTTCTCATTTTAGAAATTTCTCAAACATTGTGTACAATACTTCTTGAGTTCATCTCAAGAAAATTCTTCAATACCAGTACAAAATAAAACAAAATCATCTCTTCATATGTTATACTTTTTTCTAGCTGATTTTTCCCTTATACTTTTCTATAGAACTAGCTGATATTCAAGGTTTGATTCAAGCACTTCAATCTACAACAATTTTTCCAGCCTCTCTTATTGCCTTCAGCTTCAAATATCCCTTTACAGCCCTTTCAGTTTGCCTTGCTAGTCTAACATAATCCTAGATTTGCTCATTCTACTTCAGTTCCACTACCACCTATGTCATTTACTCAAATATACCCTTATTTTCCTTTACAGTCCTTTCCATTACCTTCATTTCAAAATATTCCTACTCAACCTTCTTAGCTTCCTATACCAGCAGTCTACTATGTCCCCAAGTTTTCTACTCTAGTTCTATCTACCAATTTACCACTTACAATATCAGCTAACCTATACTCTTCTTTTCCTCTCTAGTCTTTTTCAATACCTTCAGTCTAAAATATTCCAGTAGTGCAACATATTCCTGAACTTTTCCCTCCTACTCTAGTTCCATTAACTAATCTACTACCAATGACATTAGTAAAGTTATACTCTTATTTTCCTAATAGCTATTTCAAGCAGAATTTTACTGAAGCTGAACTTATCAAAGAAAAGTGACCACTTGTTTATTGGGCTTATGAAATAAAGAAAGGTCGTAACCAGAAAAATGAATAGGAAAAGGCTCCTTGTTGGCAAAAAGAATTCAGATCTGTATAACAATATTTGGGGATTATCCAATGCTCAAGCTATAACTGCAAAGTTCTTATACAACCTAGAACTAGAAGATCTGGATGAGAAACTCAGATTCAACAAGGATGTCAATGTAGAGAACCTCTTCTTCATATTTCTTGTAGAGTTTGGGCAATAGTTTATACATGGAAAGGTAGAAAATACTTTGTACAAGATGGTTTTCATGATCACACTTCCTCTCCTGTCAACATTCATTTAAATCCTGATAAAGAGGTTTAGTTTGATGAAATTGTACTCAACCATTCTAATATTGGTCTCTCTGGTGTATAACTAGGCATTCTAACTTTGACTGGACCTGGAAAATTAGTCAAGGATATTTTTTATGCCTTATACAATTAAGGTCATGTTATCTATCAGAGAAATAAAACAAGAAAAAAGTTTACTCCTCATAATTCTACAGCCTTTTTTTTGTCTATCAAACAATTTGCTAAAGATCACCCTTACTTTATCAAAATGTCATGACTTGGATTAGAGGATATTATCTACATGCAAACTCCCTTTATAGCATTCCAAGTTCTTTATAACAACAATAAACTTGAAGAAGATATTGCATATAGAATGGTTGCTGACATAGCTTATAGTTTTTGGGAGGATAAAAGCTGAGTTCTTATAATGATCTCAGTTTTCTTACCAGTCCTCAAGAGATGGATGCCTATTTTAATGTCTTTTATGGATGGTGGCTTAATGGAATATTACAGAATTTATTTTATTACAACCTTTCAAACTATTGCTGCTCAAGCTTTGCAAAAGGGAATTGTTGTTATCGATAGACAGTGAATATCCTTAGTGATCACCCTAGGTGGATGTTCAAGAAGAACTTGATGGGGTTCTTTGCTAGATTGGACTACTACTTATACTATTTTACAGTGGCTGTACTACTATTAGTCTACAATCACATGCTCTTCCAGAATGTTCTATGATCACCTGACCTAGTCACATGATCCTATTACCTAAGTTCCCACACTATTTATATCTTGACCCCATTGTATGATTTGAGGTTTTGGATTAGGTATTCAAATGTATAGGAGATTATTTCCCTTTTGGGGCTCTCATAACAATTGTTCTTAAAGACACTATATTTGCAATTGTATGTTTTTATTTTTGTTTTTTTAATCAATTATCTGATAGCTTATAATTTATATAATAGACTTTAGCAAAGCTCAAAAAGAAGATTTTATTGAGACATTTACTAATCTCTTTTCATCAAATGGAGATCCTAGAAACAGAGAGAAGCTGAGAAATGTAGAAGAGAAATTGATTTGAGGATGTGAAGAGCATTTCAGAAGGTTGACCACAAGATGTTCAAGGATCAGTGGTGTAGTTCCTATTTCTAGAAGGGATGAGTTTATCATCAAGGCACAAAAACTCATGGAAATCAAGTTATTGGATATATTTCAAAGCATAGTTCAATGGATCCTGAACAAGTTCTCTAATACTGCTAACTGGATAAAGTACTGGCTTCGAAAACCTCATGCTTGGATAATTTTTCCTACTTATATGTCTATGAATTCTAAGCTATATGTCATGACTTGGCAAAATGGCTAAGTCATTATTTATATTTCTTTTCTTTTTCTTTTTCTTTTCTTATTTGGACTTACTATACAAGGAAGCAGTACAGGAAAGTGTTATATGACTAATGTCACATATTACAGTCACATGTCAGGATTGTCACAGTGTTATATCACATGATGGAGTCACATGATGAGTGTAGGAGAGTAGTGCACAGACTATATAGTAGTTGTATAAGTAGTATACAGAATCCAATGGAAATTCCATTGAGTTCTCTTTGTTAACTCAGACTTGGAGTGTGATTAAGTTATCTCAGGCTAAGTTGCTATACTATGGGAGACATTGCCAGCTAAAACTAATACTTAAGAATCTTTGCATTTTCAGCTATACTATATAGCTAGTCGTAATAAGAGATTTTTTAAAGGACTGAAATCTCTCTATAGTTGAATACTTTCTTTTGAAGATAATTACAAGGATAAGCAAAGTATGGTTTTACTTTCTCTTTTATAAAAATAAGATTGAGAAATATATCTTATAGTGGATATTCCGACTTACTATGGCAAGGCAAACCAATGGAAACAAGAGAGATCAAATATTTCAATATTATTTTCTACTTCAACTAAGCTTAGTTGTAAATCAAGATCTTTTAAACCCTAGACTCCAAGAAAGAAATTCATTAATGATGGTCATGGTCCTAACTTTGTATGGAAATTAATTCCCAAAGGCCCTAGCTCTCCACAAAAGAAGTCTAAAGTATATTCAATTATGAAAAATATATTTGAAAAACTATATTATCCATGGGAGCAAAATTTGTGTTGGCTTGACACATCTCTTTAGCTAGTTTATGTCTCTGTCTGTAGATCATTTTTGGAGTTCTAGGAAGTTATAGACACACTTCAAGACAACTCTGCTCTGTTTAAAGTCTTTGAACACTTCCAGTACTGTTTTATAGAAGATTATGACTCTGCTTGGTTTTCTTAAGAACATAATACTCTATAGTCCAATTTATATGCTTATCAAATTATAGAGAATGAATCTGGCTTTCAGTTATTATTTGTGAGTGATTTTTCTCTTATTAATAAAGATTATTGACATTTTTCATAGGGCTGGTTATGAAAAGAAATTGCTAAGGAAACAAAGCAAAAACAGATTGACAGCTCAACAGTCTTGTACATTCTGTGTTTTTATGATACTCAATATCTGATATTATACTGGTGACAACAGAACTGAAGGAAAGCATATGGAGCTGACAAGAACACCTTTTATTGTCATGGATATATTTGCTTCTTCTGATAACCATTTATATTTCAATGGTAATTTTGAAGACTGGTTTAAATACTGGGTTGGAATGAAAACTGAAACAAAGCTTTTCAATACAACTTACTAGAGATAACACAACAATTCTCTTCTATGCTCTGGAATTCTGAGTAGTATTAATTCTCTAGTGTTAAATCTACTACTTATTTTTGTTGTTGAGCTATCAGTTGGTGATGATAGAACTCCTTTGGACTGGAATATTCCTCAATATCTAGAGCCTTTAGAATCAAACCAGATTAAGAAATCAAAACTCATCTATGATCTTATAGGTTTTGGACTTATGAATAAAGCCCAAAATCACTTTATAGTATACTATCAAGATAGAAGTATTACTGGAGTAATAACATATGATGGAATACAAAACCATGAAAGAGCTGTTCAAGTTTCTAACCTCCATCTTTCAATACATCTTTCTGGCATCTCTTGTTATCTTCTGGTTATTTTCGATACAATGTTATCTATAGACTTTGTAGAGGAAGAGGAGCTCAAAGCTGCTTTTATAGACAATATATTAAGGAGTGTTAAGAGAAGCTGGGAATCTTATTCTCAACCAGAGATCCTTTACTTATGTCTGAAATTTTATATTAGGGAGATTTGAAGAAAATACAACTAGAGTACCAAATATGGAAAATCAACTCAGTATTTACCAATACTGATGAGTATGTTCATTCTTCTTATATTCATGTCTCTCCAGCCTTCTCTTTTCCCAAAAAAAAAGAAGAAAATATTATAGATCTTACAACTCTTTCTCTATTATCACTATTTATTGACTTTCCTTTACACTCTCTTACTTTTAACAAGCATCCAACTCCTACAATACTAGTCAACTATCCTATGAAAGGTCAGAGGAGTCCTTTTACAGATGTACAGGATCTATAGAAGCAGAAAATTTAACCAGAAGTTGAGTTAGAAATAAGTATATCAATTCTAAAATATCTGTATTTTGTGCTTATTTTTAATTAGAAAGAACAAATAAAGGTTGTTATGTCTACTCAACCTTTACTTTCTAAGCCAAAACCTATAAAAAAAGTCTCAAAAGGTAACTTTTGAAAAGAGTCTTGAAAAGAGTCTTGAAAAACAAAAACATGATGAAATAATAGAAGTTGTTTCAAAAGGTAAACAAGTGCCTTATTATACCAAACTACCTAAAGTGGTAGTTAAAATTCAAGTTCCACCACCACCTTCTACTAGATAGAACTTAAGAAAGAGAAAGGGTCTAGTTAAATAGATATTGTATTTAATCTAATATATATATATTAAGAAAATTGAAGTTGAAATGATTGATAATTTAAAGACAAGCTATTTTTATTAACATAGTATCCAATCCATAGTCCTATTCTCTTTTCTAGTCCTTTATCTTGTCTTGGATAATTATTTGTAATGATAAAATATTTTTTTCTCTCCACAAGTGGAATTACTGCAAATTTGAATAATTAGTGATAATTCTTCAGAATAGTCAGTTAATATAACAATAAATATAGGTCTAATAACATACTTGGATAACAGCCTTTTTCTTTTTTCCCTTCTACCAATTTCCATCCATCTAAAATATGGCAAAATTTACATAAACAAGTATAAAAATTACCAAGTGGTTTATGTAGATGATTAGACCATTTTAAGAAGCAAATACCCTTTTTTCCATGTTGAATAACCATAAGAGACTCTATTCTAGCCCTAAAATCAGGATTAGCTAAAAGAAGACTTGGAAAAATAGCAGGATTTTGAAGAATAAAAATATTTTGGATAAAGTTTATCAAAAATAAGTGATATGTTGTCAGATGAAATTCTTTGTTAACAAAAGCCACTGTTAACCAGAAATAACTAATTAATAGTAATTAGCTTTGACTTCTCTATTTTGAAAAAAACTTACAAGTTGGTAAATTGATATATTTGTTGAAGTGAGTTAATTTTCTGAAAAGGACCACTACAACAAATAAAAAAGAGAGATAATTGGTTATTTCTCTTTAAGTACTCTATAACAAAAAATAGAAAAATATAGAGAAAAAACTAAAGGAGATAATTAAGTTAAAAAATTGTTTTGAATAAATTTTATATACTTACATCCTGAGATTGGAGTAAGTATACATTTAGTTTTGGTTGAATCCAGAACTCTCCTTCTGGAGTTGCATAGGTATATATAAAAGTAATAAATTAGTTGAATTTAAAAAAGACTTAGTAATTACTATGAAGTATTTAAAAAAAATACACTATGAAAGTTGTTGGGGAAGTTCTTTCATTTGGGCTTTAAAAACCTTACTACCAAGATTTAGTTTTACTTTAATTAAGCTAATGCTATTTGCTAAAGATCCTTCAGAAAGATAAGGCTTGATATAACCATAGACAAGATAAAATATACATGATATTGGATCAAAGCCAAAAAGTCAGAAAACCAAGATACAAAGATTATCCATTAATATAAGAGAAAGTTGTGCTCTTGTAGGGCTGGCATTTGAGACCATGAAAGACTACTAAAGAAGAGAAAAAGGCTATTTTATATTATTAAAAGGAGAAAATTGAAGGATTTCAAATATATATGATATGGTTGATGTTGAGTTGCTAGATTTATTGACCAGTAATAAGAACAGGTAAAATCACCAAGTTCAATATTGGTAGGAATATAGTTAAGATATTCTATACAAAGATTTTGGCCACAAGAGCAAATATACAGTTGGCCTCCTTTAGTACACTAACTGCAAAACTAATATTTTGGAGTTAGGATATAGATGAATAGTATTATGAAGTTTGAACCTACAGCATTACTTTTTTCTTCAATCAACATAAGATCATATACCAATTTTTGGAAAGAGGAAGTTAAAACATCTTTTTGAGTACTGTCTGGTGATATAATTTGAGATCTCATTGGATATAAGACATTAGAATGTATAGAGTTTGTCTTTTTTGTGATTTTAGGCATAGATAGAAGAGTAAGTTCTAAGTAAACTTAGGAAAAGTGAGATAGATATTCTTATTACAAAGTATTCAGTCAGTTGTAACAACAGGTCACATGATCTCAAATCAAACTGACAGGGATTCCCCTTATTTTTGGATCAAGAATTTCTATAAAACAAGTTGTTCATAACAAAATAAATACAAAGACTATTATATTACAAAGTTTTTTTTGGTATCTGTTAGAGAAGCTTCTCTGACAGATACCAAAGGGGAAAAAATAGAAAATAAGAACAAGAAATCTATTAAAATATAGGTATTAGTGAATTTACATATAGGTATCAGTAAACCAAAAAAAAAACAAAAGTAACTTACAAAAGACAGGGTGCTGGAAAGTATTCTAATGCTTGTAGCAGAAGAAATATGGGGAGAATACAGTTAGTGAGCAATATTGTTAGGAAAGAGAAAACAAAATAGAAAAACATATGCAGATGGTTATAAGTAGAGACATATCCATTGAGAGTTGACAACCTATTATACAAGGAAGGATGCATAGGAGAACTAAGACAAATATCTTATAAGCATAAATGGATTAGTAAATAAATCAAAATCAAAATAAAATAAGAAGACAACATACTGAAAATTATACTTGAGATAGGGGCAGAGGCATGTCTAGGGAGAGTCAATGAGGTATCATATAGAGGAATACATAGTAAGGGCAAAATGAACATTCTATGAAAAAAAAAAGATTGTTTGACTCATGATATATTGCTATTGAGTAGAGCTACTACAAATTCATTGTATAATCACTATCATTGTGTTTATAAATTCCTCACTTTACACTGTAGTTTAATGGCAAGGAGACTTTTGACTCTCAACTTTCAACTTTTGTTAGTAGCGTACATCCTTGTTGATCTAATATTGTTAAGTTAAGTGATTGTTCTTGTCTAATGTAAGACCTTAGACTGTGATGACTTAGATCCACTCCTAGTTTGAGTTGACAAGAAGAACTCAATAGAGTTCTTATTCAATTGCTATATACTATTTATATATATTCTGTTGTTTATTTCTATTTATAAAGTCCCATATATCTCCTTTGAGTCATTCTCTCTCATACATCTATTGATTTCTTAATTAAATAAAAAGAAAAAGAAAAGAAATATAAATAATAACTTAGCCATTTGGCTGAGTCATGACATCTGACCTCAATACTTCATATCCACTTTTGGAAGTTAATATCCATTCTGCAATTTTCCTGACATATATACTGACTTTCTAAAGGGGATTTGAGAATCTAGTACAGTTAACTTTAACTATAGCTCTTAGCTTATGAATACTTATATAATAATCACAAAAATAATCAATTAAAACTGCTAACTTGAAGTAGTACCATGTATAGCTCTTCTTTGACTTTAACTTTTTATGTCTCCAACTTCATCACAAAAAAATACTAAAAAACCTAAGAGATGTCCAAGAGATAGAATAAACAAATATAAAGAAAAGAATAAAATTCAAAAGCTAAGATACAAGATACAAAAAAAATTGAGCTTGGAAAAGAACAAAGGATTGTCAGTACTCTTTCAGTATGTTCTTCTATAGCTGTTCAATTACCTTTTATATAGATATGAATACATTAAATACTCTGGACCACAAAACAGAGAAATAAAACCACAAGCAAGAGACAGCAACTTAATTGTAAGGATCCTAACTAAAGCAATGAATTGTTTATATGAGTATTTTTTCCTGTCTATAGCTATATATTTTATTGATTGTATTCATAGATCTAGCAAACTGTGATGTCTCTATCTTGAAGAGTGGCCAGAAGATCAGCAAGATTCTCAAGAAGCCTAACTTAGGATATATAAGTCATCTATACACTATTGTAGACAATAAAGACCATATTCTTTTGTGGTATTTACTAGAGATACCACCAAAGGATCATTATATAAGCTATTCCTTTTTTTGAATAACTATTCTAAAGTTTATTGTATAGAGAATGTTAACTAGAGCACAAAAGGATCTAGATTCTCTTTTGTGTTGTTCACTTAGTATTCAAAGAAAAAATTGAAGAAAAGATCCAGATACCTATAAGAGCTCTGAGTCTGGAGTTGTAAATGGTACAGAGACTCTAGACTGGTTTCCTTTGGGACATAGAGTATGATTTGTTTTATGTTTTGTCAAAATTGGTCACTGATATTTTTAAAGAAAGATCCTAAGGCCAAGATCATCCCTTTATCTTTATTCTGGCAGAATATGGATAAAGGGGTTAAAAACTGGCTAACAAAAATTGCAGATCCTTTGAAGTTCATGGACAACATCCTTTGTACAAGGTTTTCATCTGGGCCTTCAGCCCAACTTGAACCCTTTACTAATTCTGAGTCCAGTTGATATTATATTGTCTGGCAGATCACTATGCTCCCTGCCTCCAACAGTTTGTGTAACAGTGTATAGTTGTTAATGCTAAGTCATAAAGACTCAAGGTTTACCCTAGATAGATGTTTAGAAAGAACTTAATAGAGTTTCCTATTGGATTCTTCTAACTACTTATACAAATGTCTGTTGGTCTGTGTGCCTGTCTCCCACAATTATATAACCCTTACTAATAACTATATATATAATTCTTCCCATGCTATTTATATTTTTCCCATGTTATATTCCTGGATATTTCCTATCAGATTAATAAATATACAGAAAATAGTTTTGTTATGAGACAACTTCCAAAAAGGAAAATATTTCTTGTGCATCCATCAACTTAATGGAAAACATCCAAGAATATAATGCAGGAAAGATATAAATAGCATGGGAAGAATTATATAAAATATAGATAGTTTTTAGTAAAGATCATATGATTGCAGGAGATAGGTGCACAGACTATCTAATATTTGTATAAGTACCTAGTGGAATCCAACAAGAAACTCTATCAAGTTCTTTCTGAATAACTATCTTGGTTAAGCTCTAAGTCTTTATGACTCTACACTAACACAAGAACTCAATACCCATTGTTGACTATACATCTTGCAGCCTTAGCATCTCACTCTTTGCTTACTCTCTTATCATCCTCACTAACAAATATAGCACTTGGAAGCTTTTTGGAAAGTAGGCCCTAGCTGTAAAGGGGACTTTACTATTAGTTAAAGATAGTAGGTAGATGGCCTGGACAAAATTTGTGTTCCTGCCTAAAACCTGACCTCCATATTGAGTGGGCTTGTATTTAGTCTTTTGCTATTGGCTCCATGCTACTAGTCCATTATGATTAGTCTACATAGAGGAACAACAGTAACCTCTTAAAGGCCTGTCTAGCTTAGAGATTCCCTTTTTAGGGATAATATTGTTTTACCCTTCTAGTCAGTAACTAGTCATAAGTTCAGACAAAAAAGACTGCTCTTTCTCATATGAGAAAACATTATCATTGCTACCACCACTACCATACATGTTCTGACAACAACAACAATAATCTGTAGAGCAACCTATTGCTTCTACACCACCATCTCTTACTTAGGAGGAGTAACTTCTTACCTTGATTACCAGTCTGCAGTAGTAGGTGGCTACTCTATTATAACAGAATGGAGGAGCAAGAGTGGAGATAGCAAAATCTTCTTTGTTTAGTGGAAGAATAGAAGAAGTAAGCATATTTATCAATGTGGCCTACCTGTACCTGAGAATAAAAATAATGGGAGAATCGGAATCAACAAGAATGGTCTGGGTGCTGTCTTATGTACAGAAAAGGGTAGCAGAAGCTTAGAAGGATAATCTATTGGATAAATTATCAAAAAGGGAATTGAAGGTGGAGATAGCAGAAGAATTGTTTAGTAAAATGAGAAATGAGTTTAGGAAGATAGTGGAGGAAGAAAGAAAAGTAGAGCAGTTAAGGACAATAGAATAGGGAGAAAGAACATGTAATGAGTATGTCCAAGAGTTTAAAAAGATTACAAGAGGAAGTGGATATGAGAGGTCACTCCTTATAGAAGAGTTCAAAAAAGAGTTAAGCAGAAGGATCAGGAGGAAGTTAGCAGGGGCAGAAAGCCCCCCTTGTTCAATAGAGGAGTAGCAGGAAAGAGTAGTAAGGTTGGATAGAAATCAGAGGCAGAGTAGGGCAGAAGAGAGAATATTGGAAAGGAACATAGCATGTCCATTTGGAAATACACAGCAAAGAGGAGGATTTGGTGGGGGGTCATATAGAGGAAAGAGGAGCCAGATTGTATAGAGAACAGAAAGTCAATATAGAGGAGAACATCAGAATAGAGGAGGACAGCTAGGGCCAGCAAGAGACTCCAATGCAATGGATGTTGATAGGGAAAAAGGGGGAGATAGGATGTACTTTGTATATAGAAAGTGGAGCCATATGGCCAAAAATTGTTGGCAAAGAAAGAAAAGAGAGGGGAAGGTGGCAGAAATACTACAAGAGTCAGAAAAAGAAAATGGAGAACAGTGAGTTTCCAGCTGGTCTCCAATAATTTGTACAATGTATTGCATCCAGAAAAACTAGGAAATAAATTGAATTGTTACAGCAACACTAAAGGAGCAAGAGATGTACAGTGTACACTACAACTGCTAAGAGAAGTATAGATAAAGGTAGGATTAGAAAAGCTGGAGAGTTATGAAGGAGTAGCAGTAAAGGCACTGTTAAACAGTAGTGTGACAGACCTGTTCATAGATACAAAGTTTACAAAAGAGAAAAGATTTAAACTAGAGAAGTTAAAAAACCTCCTTGCTAGTAAGAAATGTAGATAGAATGGTAAATATTGGGGGAGCAATCACTTATCAGGTAGAGTGCAACATGTTCTTTAAAGAGCATGTTGAGAGAGTGTAAATGGATGTATACAACCTGGAGAAGACAGAAGTAATATTGGGTATGCCTTGGCTAGTGGCTTATAACCCAGAGATAGACTAGGAAAAGGGGGAGGTCAAAATAACACAGTGTCCACCAATATGTGAAAAGAGAAAGCAAGAAACATAGGTAAAAAGACAGGTAAGAAAGACAGAGAAAGGAAAGATAGTAGAAGAATTAGTACCTAGGAGATTCTGGAGGTGGAAGAAAGTATTTGGGAAAAAGGAATTAGAAAGAATGTCTACCAGAAAGCTGTGGGATCATGCAATAGAATTGAAAGAGGGGTTTGTGCCCAGGAAGGAGAAAGTATATTCACTGTTAAGAAAAGAAAAAAAGGAGTTGTAAGCATTTGTAGAGAACCAACTGCAAAAAGGATATATTCAGCCATCAAAATCACCACAGACCTCACCAGTCTATTTTGTAGCAAAGAAGGATGGAAAAAGGAGAATGGTACAAGATTATCATTATATAAATCAGTGAATAGTAAAAAATAGATACCCTTTATTCCTAATCATAGATATTCTGGATGGAGTAGGAAAGAAGAAGGTGTTTATGAAACTTGATCTTAGATGGAGATACAACAATATAAGGATCAAAAAAGGTAATGAGTAGAAGATAGCATTTACAATGCACATCAGGGCATATGAACCAACAGTTATGTATTTTGGTCTGACAAACTCCCTGGCTACCTTCCAAACTATAATGAATAACCTATTCCAAGATATAATCAATCAAGAAAACATGGCAATATTCATTGATGATATAATAATTGCTACAGACAATAAGGAAGGACATGACAAGCTGGTAGAGGAGGTATTGAAGAGACTAGAGGAAAACAACCTATTTGTTAAGCTAGAAAAGTATTGGTGGAAGGTAAAGGAGGTAGAATTCCTAGGCATAGTAATAGGACCTCAAGAGGTAGAAATGCAGAAGGAAAAGATAGATGGAGTCCTAAGCTGGCCAGTACCAAGAAACATAAAGAAAGTGCAAAAGTTTCTAGGACTGGTAAACTACTATAGACAATTCATTAAGGACTTTGCTAGAATTGCAGCTTCTTTGCATCTACTAGTCAGAAAGGAGAAAAAGTAGAGGTAGGGAGAGGAGTAGAGAGAAGTGTTTAAAAGACTGAAAGAGGTATTTATGATAGAGCCAGTTTTAGCCATCCCAGATTTAGATAAGGAGATGAAAGTGGAGGCAAATGCCTTAGACTATGCAACAGAGAGAGTATTATCAGTGAAATATAGGGATGAGAAGTGGAGACCAGTGGCTTTCATTTCTAAGTCATTAAATACAACTGAACAAAACTATAAAATTCATAACAAAGAGATACTAGCAGTGATTTGGTACTTGGAATTACAGAGGCACTACTTAGAAGGGGTAAAAGTAAAGTTTGAAATCTAGATGGATCATAAAAACCTCCAATACTTCATGACTAGTCAAAAGTTAAACTAAAGGTAAGCTAGATGGACATTGTATCTATCACGATTCAACTTCACTCTTAAATATGTTCCAGGGAAGAGCATAGGAAAGGCAAATAGGTTGAATAAGAGACCAGATTGGCAGAAAGGAGTGGAAAATGATAATAAGAATTAGACATTAATAAAGCCGGGTTGGATAAAAAGAGCAGAGACATTGGTAGAAAAAAATAATCTGAGAAAGAGGATTTAGAAAGCACAAGAAGGGGATGAGAAAGTAGTTAAGGCAGTGGAGGAACTAAAGAAAGCAGAAATGAAAATACTAAAGGATAAAGAGTGAACAATAGAAAAAAGAGTAGTCATAAAGGAGAGATGAATCTATGTGCTAGAAGAGAAACTGAGGGAGAAGGTGATATAGCTACATCATGATATACTAGTGGGAGAACATGGAGGAAGATGGAAGACAACGGAATTGGTAACAAGGAATTATTGGTGGCTAAGAGTTACAAAGGAAGTAAAAATATATATAGATAGATGTAATGCTTGTTAACATTACAAGAATAGAAGTAAAGCCCCAGCAGAAAAACTAATGCCCAATACAATCCCAGAGAAACTATAGAGTTATATTTTAGTAGACTTCATCATCAAACTATCTTTAGCTTAGGGTTATGATACAGTTTTAGTAGTTTGCAATTGGTTCAGTAAAATGGTACATTTTATAGCAACTACAGAGAAAACATTGGCAAAAGGACTTGCTAGGTTATTCAGGGATCATGTCTAGAAATTGCATGGTCTTCCAGAAAGCATCATATTGGACAGAGGAGTGCAGTTTGCAGCAGGAATGATAAAGGAATTGAATAAGCTGTTAGAAATCTAGACAAAACTGTCAACAGCCTATTACTCTCAAACAGATAGACAAATGGAGAAGATCAATCAGGAGCTAGAACAATATCTAAGATTCTTTATCAATTACAGACAAGAGCAGTGGCTAGATTGGTTAGGAACTGCTGAATTTGCATATAATAACAAAATTCATTCAGCTACAAAAGTGTTCTCCTTTAAGGCAAACTATGGTCAGGATCCATGAATGGGATTTGAAGAAAGAAGAAAGGGGAAGTTTGAGATAGTGGGGAAATTTGTAAAAAGAATAAAGAAAATCCAAAGAGGCAAAAGCAGTATTAGAAAAAGTACAAGAGAAAATAAAAAAATATATAGACAGGAAGCAAGGAGAAGAGGAGAAGTATAAGATTGGAAACTTAGTACTATTAAGTACAAAGGATCTTAAGTGGCAAATGGTAAGAAGGAGATTGGAAAAGTTGACAGAGCAATTTGTGGGGCCTTACAAGGTCAAGGGAATTTTTTTGACTAACACCATAGAATTAGAACTACCTAGTTCTATTAAGATACATTCTGTAGTTAATGTAAGTTGAGTATAGTTGTACAGGCCTTAGGTGGAAGAACAAAGGAAAACTTCACCAAAACTAGTTATCATCAAGGGAAAAGAGAAATTTGAGATAGAAAAAATACTGAACAAAAGAATAGTTAGAGGGAAAAAAAAGTTCTTAGTATAATAGAAGGAGTATATAGTGGAAGGAGATACTTAGAAAAGTAGGGAAAACCTGAAGAATATAAAGAAGTTAGTTGAAGAGTTTGAGAGGGAGTATGGGGAAAAAGCTGAAGAAGTAAGGCAACAGGAAGAAGAAGACAATAAAAAGGAGTTCTCAAGGAAACTACTAGGGAGATTTACAGCTAAAATACTATGGGAGTGGTCAAATAAGGGATACAAGAGACAGAGAGAGAGAAGATAGGAGAAAAACTAGAGATGATAGAAAAATTCCTTGGAACAAGAAAACTTGAAGGAAGGGCTATGTTATAAGATAACTTTCAAAAAGGAAACTATTTCTCATGTATTTATCAACTTAATAGAAAATATCCAAGAATATAATGCAGGAAAGATATAAATAGTGTAGAAAGGATTATGTAAGATATATATAGTTCTTAGTAAGGGTCATGTGATCATAGGCAGATGCACAGACCAACCAATATCTATATAAGTACCTAGTAGAATCCAATAGAGAACTCTATCAAGTTCTTCCTGAACAACTACCTTGGTTGAGCTCTAAGTTCTCACAACTGCATGATAACAGAAGTCTAGAAACCAAAAAATCTAGTAAAGTAATCCAGTAAAAGTCAAGAAACCAGAAAATACAGTAAAGTTGCTACAATAGCTATGATAAGTCTCTACTTAAATTATTAACTGTATTACAGAACTAAGCTATGTAATTTATTTTTCACTAGCTTTTTGGTACTGTACTGTAGTTGAATGATTACTAAGCTAGGGATTACAGCTTGTTAGCTAATAAACTTAGTTATTTTATGAGTTTAATTGACTAGTCAATCTATTGACCACTTAGGATTATCACTAATTACTATCATCAATTACTATTACTGTGTCATGACTTGGCAAAATGGCTAAGTTATTATTTAATATTCTTTTCTTTTTCTTTTTTCTTTAATTAGGAAATCAAGCAAATGTACAAGAGAGAATGACTCAAAAGAGATGTGCAGGACTTTATAAATAGAAATAAATACAGAATATGTATAAGTAGTGTACAGTAAACAAATGAGAACTCCATTGAGTTCTTTTTGTCAACTCAGACTAGAAGTGGATCTAAGCCATTACAGTCTAAGGTCTTACATACTGAGTTAGTGTAGCAACTTGGTTCTAGATTGAGTTTTGGTATATTCTGTATTCTGTTCCTGATACTATACTAATCCAAAAGTTGTTACTCAAGATATACTGTATTAAATGATTCCAGAGGTAGTAGAGATAGAGACATATACTAAGATAAGTTCTTGTTTTCATCCCATTTGCTCCTGGAACTATATATTAAAATGATACAAATTATGGAGACTCAATAAAATAAAATAATAAAAGGAAATTATTACTACTTTTGGTAGTATCCCAATTTCCCTCTCACACTAAGTCTTCTAATTCCTAAGATAACATATTTCTTTCCTAGAGTCTTTCTATCAAAGATGATATATACTTGAGATGCCTTCCTTCCAGAACCTTCTTTCTTCTTCCTAGTTTATCCATTTTGTCTCCTCCTAGACTTAGTCAGTCATCTACTACTCTCTCAGGTATCTAATAACATCTACTTGATATACTATACTCTTTCGAGTAGCAGCCTACATATTCTATCTGAAAATAGAGTAGTACTGATGAGATCAACACTTATTTCTAAGCACCATCTCTGGTTCTAAGTCTGTCCTTTCTGATCTTCCAATATAAACTGGAGACCCTGCTATCATATTAAACTGTGATTACCCCCAAGTAGTTCTAGATTACAGTTCTAGTAGAAATGTCTCTTTAGTCTAGTACTAGCTTACTGTTCTTGCCTCTCAAGTCTTAGTAGTGAGCTTTTTCCACCTTAAGTGTCACTCTAGACTGGTCATCAACCCTACTCTTGCCTAAGAACATAGGTATAATAGGTTCTAGAGTGAATTCTCCTTATGAATCTATTGGTATAAAGTGTATCAAATATTACTTTTTATGCAAAATTTGTTTGTAGTGTAACAGTACTGCCACTCTCCAGTTCTACTATGGCTTTTTTTTCTCTGTTCTATACTCTGGACACAAGATCTCTCTCTTTTCTTGTTCTAACACTCTTTCTCCTATAGCATCTTTTCTTCCACATTCTACACACTACACTCTCATTATTTCTCCCCTCTTTGCTTCCCCATTTCTCCAATTTTACACTTCCTGGCAAAGGTCACACTATATATTTTTTACTTGTCTTTTGAGAAGAAAACCCTACCCTTGATTTTCATGGGTCTATACCCCTCTGCTCTTACATCCTCTACAATCTACATAGGTTGCTATCATTTTCTCTGTGATCTATCCTCTATCAAGTAGGAAAGCACCTTCTAGGGGCATGCTCTACTTGTCACAGTACTCCTGTACCTTTTCCCATATAGGACATGCTGGCCTCTTCTCTTGCTATGCCTTTTATAGCCTAGCCACATGTATTACCTCCTCCTCTCTTCTCCTCTCTCTTTCTACTTTTATGTTTGAACACTTCCATTTTTGGTGTTCAACTCCCCAGCATCTGAAATACTTTACTTTTTCCTCTTCCCTTTTCTGTCACCTTATCTTTACTTCACTTCTTATTCCATATTATATCACTCAACTCATCAATACTTTAAACTTATTTTTGGAGATTGGTTTCCTCTCCTCCTCTCCAATATTGTTCTTGCAGTTATGGACTAGATGCCCAAACTTTCTACAACTAAAACACTTCCTCCTTTTCTTTTCTTCTAGCTCTGCCCTTAGTTTGGTAAAAGTCTGCCATTGGTTGAGCATGATGCTCATCAAAGAGTCATATTATTTAAGAAACATAGTGTTATGTCCCTTAATGTTGAATAAAATTGATCTCACTAATTACTGCTATGTCTGTTGGAGCACAAGATCTTTATCCAACCAGACAGCTACTGCTGTACTAACTACTGCCCTAATCAAATAGTGAACAATTATCTCAAGACAAGAATCTCTACTCTAACAGTACCTTTCTAAGGGATCAATACTATTTCTCTGTATGTATAGATGACAATGTACCCCCAGTACAATGTTTCTACTGATCAAAAGAGTACAAGTAATCTACTGAACAACACTACCCAATTGCTAGGTCAGGTCTTAAATACAATACCTGGGTTTGGTATTAAGTCTCTACTGGCAGTCCCTAACTGACTATCAAGTCCCTTTTATAGCTAGGGCCTACTATCCAAAAAGACCAGTGATTGAGCTGATTACCAATTGAGGACAATAAAAGAATAAAGTTTAGATAGGGTTTAAAGTGAACAGTACCTGGAATGTAGTATCAAGTTCTTCTGTTGTATAACTCAAGTCAACTTAACTCAGCAGCTAAGTCTTTAAGGGTTATAAAGAGAATTTAATAGGGTTCTCAATCAATTGTGCTATCTACTTATACAAGTATGCTATTTGCCCTTATTTATATTAATAGTATTCTACAACTAGCCAAGAGACTACTGGTTCAATTCCCTTGTCTGTTATTCTATAAATAGATCTTCTTTGGTCATAGTCAAGGCAACTCATAACAATAACCAACTAAGAATAAGTTGTCTCAGACATTATCCTAAGTAGTAAACAACTAAGGTATTTACATGACATTTCTACCTTTTATACTGCCAGTACCTGAGACAACACAATATTATAGAATGATAATAGATGAAGAAATAAGAAAGAAAAAAATTACTAATCAGGTGCTAATGTAATAATGTGCCTATGATTGGGATCTACTAGACCTATGGATCTGTGTGATTATATTAGGACAAGTTAAACTTAAAATGGAAGAAATAATTACATAATTTCCAAAATTCAGCCATTAGAGAGAGTGTGTGTGGTCTGCCTATAAGCTCTATGTAATAAATTGTTGATTTAAAAAAAAAAGAGAAAGAGAGAGAATTCTATATTTGTATACCACAACAAGCAAGCAGGTATAAGGGTGACTGGAGTGGAGCTTCCAGGAGAATCCTCAGTCTATAAATATACTCTAGAGTATGTTACAACTTATCTTCTAGGAGAATCCTTAAAGAATAGGATGAGATTCCTGGAAAGATACTCTATACTATATATACAAGTCCCCCTAGCTATAGAATATCCTAAGGATCAGGGTCAGGAATACAAGAGTAGGCAACTAATGAAATGTTATGTAATTATTATTTAATTAGTGTAAGGTCACTCCAGTAGGTTACCACTAGTGCATTAGGAGTGCAACTTAGTGTAGTTCTCTTATAGCAGATACTAAGACATGGTAGGTAAAATATATAGCAGTATACTACTGACTACACCCTAGCTTCATGGGGGAGGGAGGTCAGCTGGTGTTGTTCTAAGTTAGGTGTAAATATTGGTGCAGTTATCAGAACCTCTAACAGACTGTCTATGTACACTACATAATAAATTGCTAAATTAGGGAAAAAAAATCAAAATCTTGACCTAGTACCTACAAACCAAGTGGCTTAAAGCTGTCACAAACTTCATTCAGACCATAACTCTGGGAATACTTGACTGATTTCAACAATCTAAATAGCTACCAAAAGCCCTTAAAAAGATCTTTCAAATAGTACCAAAAATGTCTCAAAGTAATCAGTATTCACTGAGTTATCAGCAGATCAGTTGGTAATCACTATAAAGAAACCCTACTAATACCACCCCTGAAACACTAGACTTACAGCCCAGAGCAACCTTGTACTTAATTAAATATTATATAGTAATATTTAATTCCCTTTAGCTTAACTCAGAGACTCCTGACCCTGACTAACAGGACTATAGGATCAGGAATATCTCAGTAGTAGAAGTATATATTGTAGAAGTATACCCCAGAAACCTTATCCTAATCTCTAAGGATTCTCCTGGAGGTGAGCTGTAACTTATTTAGGAGTATAATATTACTAAGAATTCTTCTGGAGTCCACTTTGCTCCAGTCACTCTTACAATCACTAAGTTACCAGACACTAAATCACTGATATCTCAGGAACCACTTAACATAATCATTTGCTTTAATAACCATTGTAAAGCTCTCTTCAATGCACTTCTTTTGGCTATAAATAGAACCCAAGGAAATAAGATCCCATGGAGATACAAGGTCCTCAATGTTTGCATATGATATTGATCTTTACCCATAAATTATTATCTATTCTTGAATAGAACAAAGAACTGCTCTAGGATGGTTAGGTTATCTCTATTTCAAGAACAATAGCACTTTTATATGTAGAACAATAGATAGTGATCATGTGGTAGACTGTCCTGGTACACAGACCACCATAATCATATATTTAAGGACTTTATATCTGAGAATAAACCTCAGACTTAACAACATCTTTTGCTGCTTGTCTAACTTAACTTTTTTGAGCCCTTTGATTATCAAATCACTTAATCACAAATCAGTAAGTGGCCATTTGTAATACAGTTTTCAGCGAATTCTTCTAAGAAACACCTTAGTAAAACACTATATATTTGTTACTACCTTGCAGGTACAAAAGATTATACACTGATCTATAATGGTAATAATGATCAAGAACTAAAAGGGTACACAGATGCTGATTGGGGATCAAACTCTACTACAAGAAGATCTACAACTGGATTCTTCTTTCTTCTGGCAAATAGAATTATTTTCTAGAGATCACAAGCTCAGAAGACAGTTGTCTTATCATCAACAGAAGCTGAATATATGGTACTATCTGATAGAAGCCAGTAGGCTGCTTGGCTTCACAATGTACTCAATAAACTAGGATATAATCTAGGACCTATCCCACTTACTGGTGATAATCAAGGGTCAATTTTCATGTTCTCTAATACAGTACAAGAGATAAGATCTAAGTATATTGATATTTACTAGTATTATGTGAGGAAATGCATTGAGAGAAAGAAAATTGATGTCTTCTTCATTGAAGGTACAAATAATCCTGTAGACATGTTTATGAAAAATCTTGGCCATATTAAATTTTTAAAATTCAGAGAATCACTTGATCTTGAGTTCTACTCTACATAAACACTTATGTGTCTTATATAATATAGCACTTAGTGAGAGAGTATGTTGAATATATATATCAAAGAACTGTGAGAGTATGCTGACCAAGGTACATCATTTGATGTAATCAATTTCCTACTACTTAGATATAATTAAATTTATATGAAATATATATAAGAAGAATGTCTATTGTCCTAATAAATTAGATTTTTTATTTTGTAGACACTAGAATACTTAAGTGACTAGCCTGTACCTAAGATAAGCCTAGGGCTATCTACTGCACCTGCAGATAGACTGCTCAACATTGTTGGCCTAGGTATAGTAATTATTCCTATTTAATTTGGGAAAATTGAACATCAAAGATGTTTTACTAATGGATACCATAATCTCACTGTCATGACATGGCCAAAGTAGCTAAGTCATTATTTATATTTCTTTTCTTTTTCTTTTCATTTAATTAAATAATTGGTAGATATATAAGAGGAAGTGACTCAAAAAAGATACATGGGACTTTATAAATAGAAGTAAATACAGAATATATATAAGTAGTGTATAGCAATTGAATAGGAACTCTATTGAGTTCTCTTTGTTAACTTAGACTAGGAGTAGTTCTAAGGTGTCACAGTCTAAGTTCTTACACTTACAGTATATGTATAGGAATGTTCTCAGATGCTAGAAATGCTAGACTGAGATCCAGACAGAAAGACTGGATCTCAGGTTTACATCCAAGTAGTTTAAGTACTGTAGACAATATGTCTGTATTTACTGAATAGTAAGAGAGAGACTTGGAGTAACAAGATAGTCACTAGATAACAGTAATAGATAATGAAAAAAGAGCAGAATATAAGTAGAGTAGGGAGTATTAGCAAAAAGATAACAAAGCAAAGAATTCACTCTATGTAGTTATTTTGGCAAGTATATGTCATAGTGGGCTCCTTGTTAGCATAAAGTCATAAGGACTCAGAGCTCAACCAAGGTGATTATTCAGAAAGAACTTGATAGAGTTCTTTGCTGAGTTATTCTGCTACTTATACAAATGCCTGTTGGTCTGTGCACCTATCTCCTGCAATCACATGACCCTGACTAATAACTGTACATATCTCACATAAGTCTTCCCATGCTATTTATATCCCTCTTGTATTGTAATCCTGGATATTATCTACTAAGTTGAGGAATACACAGAAAATAGTTTTCTTTCTAGGAACCATCTCATAACATTCCTTATAGTAGATACTACTAGGTTTTTAAGAAAGCATAAAAAAGCAAGTCAACTGTGACTATTTGTATAAGCAATGTGTCTATATGCAACCAGAAATTAAAGTATTAACTTGACCATTAGCCAGTTGTCTGTACATCCAAGAAACTTCAAATAACCTATTGGACTACAAGTGGCAAGTGTAGTTCATATTGAAAATAATATATAGAGGTGTAGCTGCTATGGCAGCATAGTGCAGTAGCTGAGTAACTTGCTATACACTCACAAGATATATACCTGTTTTAATCTTTCAAAGGTTGGTGGGCTGTAGTCTTGATAGTAAGGTAGAAAATAGAAATAAGCAAGATTTGTGGGGTCTATAGTGGATATTGTATGAGAGGAACCTTTGGTACAAAGTACTTGGGTTAGCATTCTAGTAAGAGAATGCCCCTCTTTTATACATTTACTAGAAGACATAAGTCATGTAGATTACATCCTACTGAGTCAGTATTTACTAAGAGCTTTACTAAGGATTTCATTTAACTAATGACTCAAAAATCATCTGACCTTTCCTGAGTCAGATTTCCATGTGCTCATCTCTCTATGATTTGCTCATAATATTAACTAGGGCTTAGGATAACATTAAGCTATGTTCCATGAAGGTCTATAAAGGCCTATGTATGTTTAGCTGACATTATACCCAAGACCCATGCCTAAATATAGAGAGATTTTCCTCATCAATTAGTTTATCACTAATCTGCTGAGAGCATCAAATTCTAAATAATTCTTGGAATAGTTACCATTATTCTGGGCTATTCACACATACATGTGGCTAATTTATTTACCACTGATATGGTGTACACAGCCCTATAGTTTATGATAATTAATAGTAATTAAATTCCCAGGAATATTGATATATTTAATGGTGTCTAATAGCAAGCTACTAGGACATTAAATATATA
>Ga0153926_100024_pt1 | contig 30194 bp, 14 predicted proteins | sample TSNJ010MetaG_FD_104716 | JGI IMG/M metagenome (GOLD analysis project Ga0153926, IMG submission 104716) | Attine ant fungus gardens microbial communities from New Jersey, USA - TSNJ010 MetaG | ecosystem: Host-associated > Fungi > Mycelium > Unclassified | place: USA: New Jersey, Wharton State...
TTTCCTAATGCTGCTTTTATCTCTTCCTGGATTTTCTTTATTTTTTCCACAAACTTCTCTGCTGCCTTGAACTTCCCCTTTTTTCTTCCTTCAAATCCCATTTGTGGATCCTGACCATAGGTTACCTTGAAGGGGAACACTTTTGTAGCTGAATGAAACTAGTCTAGCCATTGCTCCTATCTATAATCAATAAAGACCCTCAGATATTGCTCTAACTCCTGATTGATCCTTTTTGTTTGCCTATCTATTTGAGGGTGATAGGCTATTGCCAGCTTTGTCTAGATTCCTAACTGTAAGGGCCACCAGAGTGGAATGGACTCTAGAAGAATCCTTAGTGATATCAGACTCCTAAGTTATATTACAACTCATCTCCAGGAGAATTCTTAGAGTTTAGGATAAGGCTCCTGGGGGTGTACTCTATACTATATATATTACTATAGTTTGTCCATCCCTGATCCTACAGTCCCACCAGTCAGGGTTAGAAGTTGCTGAGTTGAGCTAGAGGCAATTAAATATTATATAGTAATATTTAGTTAGATATAGGGTTGCTCTAGAAGGTTGGTCTAGTGTTCCAGAGGTGGCATTGGTAGGGTCCCTTTATACTAACAGCTTGTTTAATTCCCTTATCATTTCCACTGCAAACTGTACTTCTTTATCCAATATGATACTTTCTGGAAGACCATACAATTTCCAGACATGATCTCTGAATAACCTAGTGAGTTCTTCTGCCAATGTTTTCTTTGTAGTTGCTATAAAATGTACTATTTTACTGAATCAATCACAAATTACTAGAATTATATTATAACTCTAAACTAAAGGTAGTTTAGTAATAAAGTCTACTAAAATATAACTATAGTTTCTCTGGAATTACATTGGGTATTAGTTTTCCTACTAGAGCTTCACTTCTATTCTTGTCATGACTTAGCAAAATGGCTAAGTCATTATTTTATTTTACTTCCTTTTTTTTTTTCTTACTTAGATCTACTATACAAGAAAAAAGTGTAAAAAAGTGTTATATGACAATGTTGCATATCACAAGATCATGTCACATAAATGATGTCATATGATAAGTATAGGAAAGTAGTGCACAGACCATATAGTAATTATATAAGTAGTATACAAAATCAAATGGAAACTCTATGGAGTTCTTCTTGTCAACTTAGACTTGAAGTATAATTAAGTCATCTTAGGCCAAGTTGCTATAATTCTTGTAAAATTGACAAGTATTGTATCCATCCATATATTTTTCCACTTCCTTCATAACTTCTGGCTACCAATAGTTCCTTGTTACTAGTTCTATTGTCTTTTATTTTCTCTTACGTCCTTCTACTAGTATATTGTAATATAGCCATATTACCTCCCCCCTCAATTCCCCTTCCAGTATATAAATTTGCCCCTCCTTCATAACTACTCTCTCTTCTATTATCTACTCTTTGTTCCTCAATGTTTTTATCCCTGCTTTTTTTAGTTTCTCTACCATCTTAACTACTCTCTCATTCTCTTTCTATGTCTTTCTAATCCTATCTCTTAGGTTGTCTTCTTCTACCAGTGTTTTTGTTCTCTTTATCCATTCTAGCTTTATCAATGTTTGGTCCTTATTATTATTCTCTATTCTCTTTTGCCAATCTGGTCTCTATAAAGAAACCCTACCAATACCACCTCTGAAACTCTAGACTCATAGTCTGGAGTAATCCTGTGCTTAATTAAATATTACTATATAATATTTAATTCTCTTTAGCTTAACTCAGAGACCTCTAACTCTAACTAACAGAACTATAGGATTAGGGACACCTCAGTAGTAGGAGTATATATATTATAGAAGTATACCCCAGATGTCATAATATAGCTAAACAGCTAAGTCATTATTTATATTTCTTTTCTTTTTCTTTTCATTTAATTAGAAAATCAACAGATGTACAAGAAGGAATGACTTAAAAGAGATATATGGAACTTTATAAATAAAAGTAAATACAGAATATATATAAGTAGTATATGTAATTGAATAGAAACTCTATTGAGTTCTTCTTGTCAACTCAGACTAGGAGTAGTTCTAAGGTACTACAGTTTAAGTTCTTACACCAGAAGTCTTATTCTAATCTCTAAGAATTCTTCTAAAGTTTGTTCTGCTCTGGTCATCCTTATAGTCTTCTACTCAACCTATCTGCTTTCTCCATACTTTTTTCTAGGATATATTTCAAGGTAAAGTCAAATCATAATAGGTATAATGCCTATCTGGCTTGTCTTCAATTTAACTTTTAGCTAGTTATAAAGTACTGGAGGTTTTTGTAATCTGTCCAGATTTTAAACTTTACTTTTGCTCTTTTTAGGTAGTGTCTCTATACTTCTAAGCATCAAATTACTGCTAGCATCTCTTTGTCATAGATTTCATAATTTTGCTAAGTTGTATTCAGTAATTTAGAAATAAAGATAGCTGGTCTCTACTTTTTATCCCTATACTTTACTGATAGTATTCTCTCTGTTGTATAGTCTGAGACATTTGCCTCTACTCTCATCTTCTTATCTAAATCAGGAATGGCTAAGACTGGTTTAGTTGTGAATATTTTCTTTAGTTTTTTGAATACTTCCTTCTACTTCTTTCTCCACCTCTACTTCTTTTCCTTTTTAACTAGTAAATGTAATGGAGCTGTAATTCTAGCAAAGTCCTTGATAAATTACCTATAGTAATTGGCAAGTCCTAGGAAATTTTGTACTTTCTTTACATTTTTTGGTACTAGTCAGCTCAGGACTCTGTTTACTTTCTTCTTCTGTATTTTTATCCCTTGAGGCCCAATTACTATATCTAGGAATTCTACCTCTTTGACTTTCCACTGATATTTTTCTGGTTTAACAAACAGATTGTTCTTCTCCAGTCTCTTTAACACTTCCTCAACCAATTTATTGTACTTTTCCTTAGTATCTGTGGCAACTATTATATTGTTAATGAATATTGCTGTATTTTCTTGATTGATCATATCTTGGAATAGATTGTGTAAGAGAAACACTCAGAGATGGTCACTCAATAAGCTAGAAGAAGGTCCTGGAAGCTAGTGTAATATTTGAGTAAAGATAGATCTATCTATTGTCACAAACTTCATTCAGACCATAACTCTAGGAATACTTGACCAATTTCAATGATATAAATTGCCACTAAAAGCCCTTAAGAAGACCTTTCAAATGGTACCAAAATCGTCTCAAAGAAATCAGTATTTACAGAGTTATCAGCAGATCAGTCTATGATTACCAAGTCACCAGACACTAAATTGCCAATATCTCAGGAACTGCTTAATGTAATCGTTCTCTTCAATGACCATTGTGAATCTCTCTTCAATATGCTTCTTTCAGCTATAAATAGATCCTGAGGCAATAAGATCCCATGGAGATACAAGGTCCTCAATATTTGTATATAATACTGATCTTTATTTATAGATTATCATCTGTTCTTGAATAGAACAAAGGACTGCCCTAAAATGGTTAGATTATCTCTATTTCAAGAACAATAGCACTCCTATATGTAAAACAATAGGTAGTGATCATATGGTAGGCTGTCCTAGTATACAGACTACCACAATTATGTATTTAGGGACTGTATGTCTGAGGATAAACCTTAGACTTAACAACATCTTTTGCTACTGTCTAAACTTCACTTTTTTGAGCCTTTTAATTATCAAATTATCAACTCACAAATCAGTAAGTGGCCATTTGTGATATTCTGGATACAATACACTATACAAATTATTGGAGACTAATCAGGAGCTCACTGTTCTCTATTTTCTTTTGCCAACTCTTGTAGTATTTCTACTATCTTCTCTTTTCTTCTCTTTCTCTGCCAACAATTTTTGGCCATATAGCTCTATTTTCTACAAACAAAACATATCCTATCCTTTCCTCTTCCTCTATTGATATCTATTGTGTTGAGGTTTCTTTCTAGCTTCTATTTTCCCTAGTTGCTCTATGCTTCTCCTTTGAAGTTCTAATCTCTTGCTCTTTACACAATCTATTCTCTTCTTTCTCTATATAATCCTCCTCCTAAGCCTTCTCTAGGCTATGCATTTTCCTGTAGGTATGCTATATATCTTTCTAGTATTTTTTTCTCTACTCTATATTGTTTCTAATTTCTATCTAATTTTACTGCTCTCTTCTGCCACTCTTTTATTATACAAGAGAGGCTTTCTACTTTTGCCAATTTTCTTCTAATTGTCTCATTTAGCCCTCTTTTAAATTTCTCAATGAGAGGTCATCCCTTATAGTCATTTCCTTTTGTTATCTTTTTAAATTCTTGAACATACTCATCATACATCCTTTCTCCCTACTCCATTGTTCTTAACTGCTTTACTTTCTGTTCTTCTTCCACAGTCTTCCCAAACTCATTCCTTATTTTTTTAAAAACAACTCCTTTACTGTTTCTATCTCTGATTCTCCCTTTGACAATTCATTTAACAGATTATCCTTTCATACCTCCATTACCCCTCCTTGCACATAAGATAATACCCAGGCCATCTTTGTTGATTCTGACTCTTCCATTATCTTTATACTCAGATACTGTTATGCTCTAGTAACCTCCTATAATACTATATACTCTGCCAAATACTTATCTCAGCAACTCTCTTCCTTGGACTTAATCTTGGCTATGCATTATAGCTAAGTATTAGTTAGTATGACTTATTCTCTGTGATTAGTCTTTATATAAGCAGCTAGTTTAGTAAGCTTCTCCTTAGCTTTGTTATCTACTAAGTCTGCTCCTCTCTACCTTAGGGCTACTATCTTTTTCCTCTCTGGAGTAATATCAATATATCCTGACTCCAAGTGGGTTAGCACAGAGGGAGATACAATGAGAAATTGAAGTCATACCTACCCAATATTCCAGAGCCCAACTTGACAAATACAATTAAGCCATATTAATAAATATACTCACTTCCTCTATCCTTCCACTAAAGAAGGGAGGTTTTTCTATTTCTACTCTAGCTCTTCTATTTTGTTGTAGTAAAGTAGTCATCTGCTGCTATAGGCCAGCAATTAGGGTAAGAAGTTGCTCTTCTCAAGTGAGGGAAGGAAATTGTGGTACAGAAGCAGTAGATTGCTATTGTTGTTGTTGTTGGTGAGACATATATAGTAGTGGTGGTAATAGTAACAGTGATAATGATAGTAATAGTAATTTCTTATATAAGAAAGAGTAGTCTTCTTTGTTTGAACTTATGACTAGCTACTAGCTAGAAGAGTAAAACAATATTATTCCTAAGAAAGAAATCTTTAAGCTAGATGGGCCTTTAAGAAATTACTATTGTTCTTCTGTGTAGACTGATCATAATGAACTAGTAGCATAGAGTTAATAGTAAAAAACTATATACAAGTCTACTCAATATAGAGGTTAGGTCTTAGATAGGGACACAAGTTTTATCCAGGCCTTTTACTTACTGTTTCTAACTAACAGTAAAGTCCCCTTTATAGCTAGGGTATTATGAAATGATCTTTAAAAAAAAACTGTTTTCTACACATTTATTAATCTAATAGGAAATATCTAAAAGTATAATACAGGAAAGATATAAATAGCATGGGAAGGATTATGTAAGATATGTATAATTATTAATAAGAGTCATGTGATCATAGTAGACAGGCACATAGACTAACAAACATTTGTATAAGTAGCTAGAACAATCTAATAGAGAATTTTATCAAGTTTTTCTTAAACAACCATCTTGGTTGAGCCTAAGTCTTCATGGCCTTGCTGTAAAGACAACAACAAATGATCAGCCAGAAGTTACACCAAAGAGCTTAATAAAGGTTCTAGAAGCTAGAGTAATATTTAAGTAAAAGTAAATCTATTAATACAAGCTCTTATATATACCACAAAGGATGGTCTATGTACAGTCATATGAGCTACAGTCCAATAATAGCACTTTCTAATTTAGATAAATAGAATAATTGGAGTGACATACAAACTGAGAGGTAAGGAAATAAATAGATAGGTATTATAAGATAAGATAAGCTAGATAAGTACAAACCTGGTACTTAGCTAAGCTCTATCCTAGGGTGACAGCTATCCTCCTACACTTGTACTATCATAGGGTCCACTTTCCAAAAAGCTTCCAAATATTGTACTTGTTAGTAAAAATAATAAGAGAGTAAGTAAAAAGTGTAGTATCAAAGCTATAAGATACAGGGTTAACAATAGGTATTGAGTTCTTGTATTAGTGCAAGGTTGTGAAGACTTAAAGCTCAACCAAAGTAGTTGTTCAAAAAGAACTTGATAAAGTTTTCTGTTAAATTGCTCTAATCACTTATATAAATATTTATTGGTCTGTATATCTGTTTTTCACAATCACATGACACTTACTAATAACTATATATATTTTATATAATATTTTCATACTATTTATATCTTTCCCACATTATATTCCTGGATATTTCCCATCAGATTAATAAATATATAGAAAATAGTTTCTTTTTTAGGAACTGTCTTATAACAATCTGGCTCTGAATGTTCTTTCTGAGTCTTCTTTAGAATTTCACCACTAAGGTCCAGGGATCTATAACCAGTATTAGAAGCCAAAGTCTGGAACCTATTTAGGTAGTTATCTACTATCTAGTTCCCTTGATAGTAGGACACACTCTCTAAGATATTGATTGCATTAGCTTTTATGTTGATTAGAAAGAACTGAGTTTGGAATTGTTGCTCAAACTCAGCCTAGATCTGAATAGAAAGTTTGTGGGTATTTGCTTTATATCTAAAGACATTTTTGGATCACTTGGTAGTCTAACCTTTTTTAAAGAATATGAGGGCCCAAAGTATCTTTTTCTCTTTGTAGCTAAACTACTCTAGGACCAGACATATATAAAGAAGGCAGGAGTTGAGAAAGGCTTAACTAGTACTCTGGTCTCTATGAAAGTCTGGTGGAGATGAGAGCTTTATAAGAGGACTCTGCTAATACTATTCCTGGAATACTAGATGGACTTTCTAGAGTGATCCTATATCCAATTAAATATTACTATATAATATTTAATTATTCTTAGCTTGACTTGGCAATTCCTAACCCTAGTAGATAGAACTATAGAATCAGAGATGAACAAACTGTAATAGTATATATAGTATAAAGTATATCCCAGAAGCCTTATTCTAAACTCTAAGGATTTTTCTAGAGGTGAGTTATAATACAACTTAAGAGTATAATATCAACTAAGAATTTTCCTGGAGTCTACTCTACTCCAGTTGCTCTTATACCTAGAGTATACTCTACAGTATATATATTTCTATAGCTGAAATATCCCTGATCCTATAGTTCTGTCAGTCAGGGTTAGGAATCTCCAAGTCAAGCTAAGGGAAATTAAATATTATATAGTAATATTTAATCAGAGATAGAATTACTCCAGAATATAAGTCTAGTGTTTCAGGAATGGTATTAGAGCATAGAGAAATTACAGCACCTCTTACTATACTTACCATACTCTATCACAAACATGTCACAAATATATCACAACTATGTCATATTGCAATAATATCATCAACAATTGATATTATCTCTTACTCTACTATATATTGTAGTTACTATATGTTATATCAAGGATTACTCTAAGGTTATTAAAATGTTTAGAAAGAGGATAGACATATATATTAACATAGAGATAAAAACAAAATGGAAATAAGTGAGGGTAATAAGTTAGAGCAGTTGTTAAACAAGAATAAGTTTGTATATTTTTATATAAATCTTATCTAAGTTACTTTCTTTTATACTTGAGAACATATTTAGTAAAATTATAGTATAGTAGCTGGCTGTGTTCTGTTAGGAAACATGCTATCAAAATATAGAGAAATCTAGATAAATACATAACTTTGACCTAAGATAATATAATAACAAAGCTTGAGATTTCTATAACTCAAAAATCAATCTTTACTAAAAGATTCTAGTTGTATAATACTGAGTTTTATTAGAATTTATGTCATACAAGAATTTATGATATTATTATGTGATAAAATGCAATATAGTAAAAGTGTAGTAGAAGTACAGTAGAATATTAATAGAGTATCACTTTCATAAATTAGTAACATATATACAGTTCAAGAAACATGTTAGAAATCTTACCAATGTACTGAAATCACTGTTTGTTTGTTTCTATTGCAAGTTTAGTGTTTCTTTTAACTATATAAAGTGATTAACCAAGAAACTGAAAATATTGTGATTACTTTTGGGAAGTATTTGCCACTTTTTGTCTCTTTTATTTGAGCATTCCCAAATACAGCCAATTTATTGTAAAAAGACAACTACACAAGTGCCAATAATGTACTATCCTTTTTTGTAAGAGAAATTTGAAAGTTGTAATTATACTTATAACTGAAATAATAGGAGAAAAAGCTGCAAAAATGATTTTTTATTAGGATAGCATTGGCTTTAGAATATAGTATATTTGGAAAGATATCATTACAAACTACATAAATTTATTGATTTTTCTACTTTCAATAGTGAAAAGTCTACAAAATAACAAAATAGCCAGAAATTGAATAAAACTTGAAAGAAATTACTACTAGTATTAAGTATAACAGAGAGTTATCTATAAAAAGCAATGATCAATAAAATAGAATATAAATAAATAACTAGAAATGTTTATATACCTAAGGCATAGGTGGTACACCTCTGGAAGATATCTAGTATGTTCTTAAAGTGGCCATTGTATACTCAAAAGAAATAACAGATGATATATTGATTATCTGTAAAGTAGGAAAATCAGTAGAAATATGGAAATAATTATGAAAAAAATGAATATACCTTAGGTATAACAGAAATGCCTCTATAGGATACCTAGCATATTCCTGGAGTGCCTGTTGAATATTTGAAGGAAAGGAGAACAGATGGTATATGGATTGTCTTAAAAGCTATAAAATAAGTAAGAATACATAGAAAATGAGGAAAAAGCATAAACATATATTGGACATAACTGTTCTTGCATGTTTCTGGGGTGTTCTTTGAATATTTGAAGGAGAGGGAGACAAGATAGTATATTAGTTACCTATAAAGTACAAGAAATAAGTAGAAATACATACATAATGAGGAAAAAAATGAACATACCTTGGACACAATAGAAATACCTCCATGAGATACCTGGAATGTCTCTGAGATATTCTTAAAATTTTTGATAGGGAGAAAAAACAAACAGCATATAGATTGTCTATAAAACTAAAAAATGAGGAAAATAAACAGAAAACTGATTGAAAAATTCACACACTTTTTGCACAGTGTTAATGCCTCTAGGGGACATCTAGCATGTCCCTAGGGTACTCTCCAAATGTTCAATGGAAAGAAAAGGCAAACAGTACATAGTAAGCTATAAAGGTAGAAAATCAGTAAAAATACATGGAAAATCAATGAAAAGGATTCACATACTTTGGGCATCAAGGTAGCATCTCCAGAAGATGTCTGGTATGTTCCTAGCATATTTTTCAAGTGTTTGACAAAGAAGAAAGGCAAATAGTGCATGGTGACTTGTAAAGGTCAAAAATTAGTAAAAATATATAGAGAATTAATTTAAAAAAATGTATATGCAGTGGTCATAATGTACACACCTCTAGGGGACATCTAGTACATTCCTGAGGTGTTCTCTGAATGTTCAATAGAGAGGGAAGACAAATGGTATGTAGTAATATGTAAAGGTCAAAAATTAGCAAAAATACATGTAAAATTGATAAAAAGAATAAATATATGGTGGTCATGATGTACACACCTCTAGGGCATGTCTGATATGTCCCTGAGGTGTTCTCCAAATATCCAATGGGAAGAGAAGACAAACAGCATATAGTGATCTATAAAGGTAGAAAATTAGTAAAAATACACAGAAAATTAATAAAAAAATTTACACACCTTGTGTATAGAGGTAACACCTCCAGTAAACATCTGGTATGTCCCTAGTATGTCCTTCAAATATTCAACAGAGGGAAAGAACAGATAATACATCAGTTGTCTATAAAGATAGAAAATAAGAAGAATAACTAGAAAATTGTTAAAAAAACAATACATACACCTTGGACATAGTGCAAATACCTCTAGCAAACATACAACATGTCCCTAAAGCATCTGTTGCATGTTTGAGGGAGAGGGAGGGTAGATAACACATTAGTTATCTACAAAGAACAAGAAATAAGTAAAAAATTACAGATAATTTGAAAAAAAGATTACATATCTTGAAAATGACTAGTATATCTCCAAAAGATAGTTTTCATGTCCCTGGAGTACCTAGCATAAGTGTAAAGAGAAAGAAGGGTAGATAATAAATTATGTCCTAATAAACAGCAATAGAATATTAGCATTAATATAGTTGCCTTACTGGGATACTACATCAAACATCAAAAATATATATCAAAACCTCATAAAATGCCACTTTATTGTATATTTTATTCTTTAGCCTTATTGTAGACGTAAAATATACATCTAAAGCTATATAAATAAGACTTATAGTATGACTATTGAATTAAGTTAATTCCAGAACTGAGTTGTCTTTTATTCAGGATAAACAAAGAAAACTCAACAAAGTTCCTCTTAGATTTGGGCTACTACTTATACCTTTTATATATGGTTTGTGCTACTAACCTTAACCTACTAATAATCTAATGGAATTTACTAGAATATTCCTTGATATATGATCTATGTAATATAACTGATCATGTGACCAATTTATTATAGGATATAATGGATTGTGACAAATGTGACAGGTCATGTGATCCTGATCATGTGACTCCCCTGTTATCTAATTAAAAGAAAAGAAAAGTAAAAGATAAAGAATTAAAGAAATAAAAAGTTATTATGGCCAAGACAGCTCATAACAAGACTAACTATCTAGGTACCTCTATCTCTAGTCTCTCAAAGACATTTTTTCTAAAGAATGATACATAGCAATATCTATCTCTACTCTCCCATTCATGAACACTATGAAATAGAAGATTCCTACAAAAATATATCATAGTACCTAGATTATACTAAAGTGTTGTTTCAAATTTAGACAAGTAAAAAATAGCTAACTGATATGATCCAAAGATAACAACCTGATCATACCAAGAATAGATCCCAAAGTGATCTCTATGCTCTCTAGATGTTCTGTTTGTAATAGGAGATAATCCTGAGTAAACTATAGACTATAGAGAAGCATATCTTTCAGTAATTGGATCTGCTTTTAATTTTTTCATGACTTGATAAGCAATATCATAAAGTATTGGATAAGTAAGAGAAAGAATATTGTCTATGAACTTGAGAGGGTCAGTAATTTTCTGAAGCCAGCTCTGGACCCCTTTATTTATATTATAATGCATTGAGGATAAGAGAATGATTTTGGCCTTAAGATCTTTCTTCAAAGATATAAGTAACTGATTTTGACAAAAATACAAGATAAATCATATCTCATGTCCCAAAGGAAACTAGCCTAGAGAAAATATTTTTATACTATTCACAACTCCAGACCTAGAGCTCTAATAAATATCTGGATATTCTTTTTTCAATTTTTCCTACCAGTAATAAGTGAATGAGAGAAAAAAGAATCTAGATCCTTTTGAGCAGTGGTTAATGTTCTCTACAAGATAAATATTAGAATAATTATACAAAAAGAGATATTAGCTTATACAATGATCTTTTAGTAGTATCTTTAGTAGATACCACAATAGAATATGGCCCTTATTGTCTATAATGGTATATAAATAACTTATATATCCTAAGTTAGCCTTTTTGAGAACATAGTAAAAATAAGTAAAAAATACTCACATAGAAAATATAAAGCGTTAGTTGATATATTTACAATTAAGTTTTAGTCTTTTGCTTTTGGTTTTCTTTTTCTATTTTGTGGTCTAGAATATTGTAGCAACTTAGCCTGAGATGACTTAATCATCCTCCAAGTCTAAGTTAACAAAGAAAACTCAATGGAGTTTTTATTGGATTTTGTATACTACTTATACATATTGATAGTCCTGCACCATTCTCTATGTGCCATTTTTTTTACTACAAAGTGTACTGGTGACATTTGGGGCAACTTGGAAGGTCAGATGTATCCTTTCCTTAACTGATCTTCCACAAATGCCTGCACTTCTTCCCTTTTCTCCCTTGACAATGAGTATACCTTTCTCTTTTTCAGCGTGAACTCTTCTTTCAATTCTATAGCATGGTCCCAGGTCTTTCACACTGGCATTCTCTCCAACTCCTTTTTTCCAAATACCTTCTTCTACTTCCAAAACCTTTTGGATACCAATTTTTTTAACATTTCTTTGTCCTTGTCCTTTTTCATCTTTTTTACTTCCTTCTTCTTCTCTTCTTGCTTTTTCCTTTCACATATAGGTGGGTAATGTGTCATTTTTACTTCTCCTTTTTCCCAATCTATCTCTGGGTTATGGACTATTAGCCACGGTATTCCCAGTATTACCTCTGTTTTCCCTAAATTACATATATCCATTCTTGCCCTTTCCACATGTCCTTTGAAGAATATGTTGCACTCTACCTGGTGCATTATAGCTCCTCCTGCATTTACTGTTCTATCTATATTTCTAACTAACAGAGATTTCTTTAGCTTCTCCATTTTAAACCTCTTTTCTCAGGCAAAGGTTGTATCCATGAATAGGTCTGTTACCCCACTATTTAGTAGTACCCTTGCTGCTACTCCTTCATACCTTTTCAGCTTTTCCAGCCCCACCTTTATCCAGACTTCTCTTAGTAGCTATAGAGTATACCATATATCTTTTACTCTCTCAGTTGTATTGGTACAATTTAATTTATTTCCCAGCTTTTATGGGTACAATACACTGTACAGGTTATTGGAGGCTAGCCAAGAGCTTACTGTCCTCTATTTTCTTTTGCCGACTCCTACGGCATTTCTACTACCCTTTCTTTATGCCTTTCCCAACAATTTTTGGCCATATGACCTCATTTCCCACACACATAGCATGTTCTGTTCCCTCCTTTTCTTCTGTCTATATCCATTGCATTTGGGTCTTTTCTTGGACCTATTTGAGTTCCCCCTTTATTGAATGTATTTCCTCCTCCTCTATACCCTTCTTCCATTTTCTATGTTATTTGCCTCCCTCTTCCCCTATACAATCCTCCTCCATAGCCTCCTCTAGGCTATGTATTTCCCTCTAGGCATACCACATTCCTCCCCAACATCTTTTCTTCTATTCTGCTTTGCCTCTGATTTTTATCCAACCTCACTGCCCTTTCTTGCCACTCTCCAATGGTAGTCGGTGGCTCTTCTGCTTCTACCAACTTCCTCCTAATACTCCCATTCAATCCTCTTTTAAATTCTTCGATGAGAGGTCTTTCCTCATAGCTACACTCTCTGATGACCTTTTTGAATTCCTGTACATACTCATCACAGGTCCTCCCTCCTTGCTTGATTGTTTTTAGTTGTTCTATTTTCCTCTCTTTCTCCAATATTTCCCCAAAGTTGTTCCTTATTTTTGTGAACAGCTGTTCCACCAATTCCACTTCTGACTCTTCCTTAGCCAGCTCATCTAGCAAGTTATCCTTTCATGCCTCTGCTATTTCTCCCTATACATATAACAACACCCAGGCCACCTAGGTCACGGCTATCTCTTCTGTTATCTTCATTCTAATGTATAGATGAGCCGTGTTAACAAACACGCTTACCTTTTCCATTTTTCTACTGAAAACTTGAGGTCTTGCAACCTCTACTCTGCTTCCCTGTTGCTGAAGGAGCATGGTATTAATCTGTTGCTGCAGGGTCACAATTATGACAAGGAGTTGCTTTTTTTTGGTTTGGTGGGGGGCAGGTGCTAAAGGGGGTTCTTTCTATTGCTGTTGTTGGTGAGACATATGTAATAGTGATGGCAATGGTGATGATTCCTTGTAGGAGGATAAACAATCTTCTTTGTCTATACTTATGACTAACTACTGGCTAAGAAGAGTAAAACAGTACTATTCCTAAGAAGGAAATTCCTAAGCTAAATGGGCCTTTAAGAGGTTGCCGTTGTTCTCCTACATAGACCAGTCACAATAGATCAGTAGCACAGAGCTGATAGTGAAAAACTAGTTATGAGTCTACTCAATGTAGAGGTCAGGTCTCAGGCAGGGACACAAGCTTTGTCCAGACTGTCTACCCACTGTCAGTAAAGTTCCTTTTACAGCTAGGGCCCACTATCCAAGATATTTTTGAGCACTATGCTCATCAGCGAGGACAATAAGAGAGTAAGTGAAAATAAGAATGTTGAGGCTGTAAGGTATAGGATCAACAATGGGGATCGAGTTCTTATATTATTGATAGATAGTGAATGTCCTTAGTGATCACCCTAGGTAGATGTTCAAGAAGAACTTAATGGAGTTCTTCATTGGATTGGACTCCTACTTTTTTACAGTAGCTATACTATTAGTCCATGATTATATGTTCTTCCAGAATATTCTGTGATCATTTGACCTTGTCATATGACCTTAGTTCCCACACTATTTATATCTCAACCCCATTGTATATTTTGAGGTTTTGGATCAAGTGTTCAAATACTCAGGAAACTATTTCTCTTTTGGGGCTCTCATAACATCTGGTGACTTAGTGATTACTGACTAATCTGCTAATAACTTGGTGAATACTAATTACTTTGAGACATTTTTAGTACTGTTTGAAAAGTCTTCTTAAGGGCTTTTGGTGGCCATTTAGATCATTGAAATCAGTTAAGTATTCCCAGAGTTATGGTCTGAATGAAATTTGTAACACTAATACTAGAGTAGGAGGGACTGTACTATTCTCTTATATCTTTTCTTCCTATTAAACATTTGAAGGATATCTCAGGAATATACCAGATATGCCCTAGAGGTATATACATTATGATCACTACATGTATATCTTTTTCCTTAATTTTATGTGTATTTTTACTGATTTTTTACCTTTATAGCTTACTATGTGCTATCTTGTTTCCTTTTATATCACAGATACTCCAAGAACATACAAGACATTTTATGGAGGTATTTCTACTATGTCCAAGATATATGAACATTTCTGTTAATTTATTTTTATTTGATTTTACTGCTTGTTTTCCTTTTTATAGGTAACTTTAGATGTATACTAGTTATGCTCAAGATGTGTTTTTATTTTTTAACTTATTTATATTTCTTTATTCATTTTTTCTTGCCTTTAGGAAAATTGGTACTAATCAGGCTTATTGTTGTAATTAATATAAAACTAATTAAGAAACTAATTAATTAATTACTAATTTAATAATAAAAGTAACATATTTTACTCACAAATATATTTGTTATATTATTCTATATATCACAAATAGTTACTTACTAATTTCTGATTGGTTAATTTGATAATCAAAGTGTTCAAAAAAGCAAAGTTAGACAAGTAGCAAAAGATGTTGTTAAGTTTAAGATTTATTCTCAAACATAAAGTCCTTAAATACATTATTGTAGTAGTCTGTACACTAGAATAGCCTACCACATGATTACTACCTATTGTTCTACATATAAAAGTGCTATTGTTCTTGAAATAGAGATAACCTAACTATCTTAGAATAGTCCTTTGTTCTATTTAATAACAAATAATAATCTATAAGTAAAAATCAGTATCATGTACAAACATTGAGAATCTTGTATCTTCATGGAATCTATTTATGGCTGAAAGAAGCACATTAAAGAGAGCTTCACAATAGTTATTGAAACAAATAATTATATTAAGTAATTTCTGAGATATCAGCAATTTAATATCTAGTAACTTGGTAATCACTGACTGATCTACTGATAACTTAGTGAATACTGATATCTTTGAAATGTTTTTGGTACCATTTGAAAGGTTTTCTTAAGGGCTTTTGGTGGCCATTTAGATCATTGAAATCAGTTAAGTATTTCTAGAGTTATGGTCTAAATAAAGTTTGTGATACTATGGATTGAAAACAAAAAAACTAGCACTGATATTATGCCAGTCTTTTGAGACCTCCTTACTGAGGAGTCACTGCTGCTACCCTACCAAACATTATCCAGTGCCCAGAGTATATATAAAGTAGGTGTAAGGGCAATGACTAGTAATTGGCTGGAAGTTATACCAGAGAACTAAGTAAGAGTTCCAGAAGTTAGAGTGATATTTGAGTAAAGGTAAATCTACTGATACAAGCCCTTATATATACTACAAATGATGGTCTGTGCACAGTTATATGAGCTACAGTCCAATAATAGTACTTTCTAATTTAGATAAATAAAATAATCAAAGTAATATACAAACTGAGAGATAAAAGAATAGATAGATGAGTATCATAAGATAAGCTAGATAAGTGCAAATCCAGTACTTAGCTAAGCCCTATCCTAGGGTGATAGCTGTCTTCTTATAGTAGATATAATAAAAGTGATTCTTTGACCTTAGGCAAAAGAAGATCTTTTTTTCCCTCTATATTAGTAGTTTGGTCTTTGATAGCTATAGTTTAGAGAGGGCTTGGAGCTTGGAATGCTTGCTATATCCTTTTCCCTAAAGGGATCCAGGGGATTCTCTACTATTCTATACTCTTTTTTACTGTTATGAGTTAGTTCCAAAGAAGGAAAATATTTCCTATACATTTATTAACTTAATAGAAAATTTCCAGAGATATAACATAGGAAAGATATAAATAGTATGGAACAAGATTATATAAGAACTATATAGTTATTAGGGATAGTCTTATGACTATAGAAAATTGGTACATAGACTATGGCATATTTATATAAGTAGTAGAAGTAATCCAATAAAGGACTTCATTAAGTTCTTTTCTTTTAATCATCATTGGTTGGGGTCAAAGCTTCAGTCCTAAGTCTGTACCCTTAACATCCATTTTTCTACTGGCCAAAGTACACAGAACAATGTTTTCTTATGAGAGAAGAGTTTGTGGCCATTTTCTTGTATCTAAGGTATCTGGGGTATATAAAATTGTAAACTATATTCAAGATAAGTTGTTTTTCTTTCAACTGTTTTTTATTACTTATTTTTTTGCTGTTTATATAGACACAATATGCTATTTGCCATCCTTTGTCTTAATCTATTACTAGACATTGTGGAGAGATACCAACTGCTGTATAAAAAGCAACCAATGATATCTAAGGTATATACAGTTTGTTTTCAACAAATTTGTATTTTTTTTCTAATTTTTCTTTTTTGTTAGCACAAGATATGCTATTTGCTCAACCTCTAGTTCAAATGTTCAAAGAATACTATAGGGATGTACCAGATGTTTCTGTTTACTATAACAACTGCATGTATGTTTTTTTAAAATAATTTTCTATATATTTTTACTGATTTTTAACCTTTAGAAATTACTATATACTATTTGTTTTTCCTCTTTGTTGAACATTTGAAGAACACCTTAGGAACATACCAGATATCCTCTGGAGGTGTTACCCCTATATGCAAGGTATATAAACTTTTTTATTGATTTTCCATGTATTTTTACTGATTTTCTACTTTTATAGATTATTACATGCTGTTTGTCTTCTCTTCCTATTGGACATTTGGAGAACATCTCAGGGACATACAAGACATACCCTAGAGGTGCCTATATTATGATCACTCCATATATGTCTTTTTAATCAATTTCCTGTTTATTTTTACTGATTTTCTATCTTCATAGATCACTATATACTGTTTATCTCTCCTTTCCATTGGATATTTGGAGAACACCTTATAGATATACCAGACATGCCCTAGAGGTGCCTATATCATGACCACTCTATATATGTTTATCTAATTAATTTCCTGTCTATTTTTATTGATTTTCTACTTTTATATATCACTATATACTACTTATCTTTTCTTTTTGTTAAATGTTTAAAGAATACACCAAGGACATACTGGCCATTCTCTAGAGCTATTATTGCTGTGTGCAAAGTATGTAAACTTTCTTATCAATTTTCCATTAATTTTTCTTATTTTTTAGCTTTATAAATAACTTATGTATCATTTGTCTTTTCTTCCTCTTCAAGCATTTAACAAGCACTCTAGGGAAATGCTAGGTGTCTCCTGAAGGTGTGCTTGCTACATGTAAGATATGAATTTCTTTTTTATTGATTTTACATCTATTTTTACTGATTTTCTACCTTTATAGATTATTATATATCATTTACCTTACTTTTCCATTTAACATTTGAAGGACACCCCAGGGACATACAATACAACTCCATGTAGTGTACCTGCTATGCCTATTATATGTTATTTTTTGATTTTTTGATAATTATTAATTTACATTATATATAAATAAACTACTCATTGTCTCATACATAAACAAAAGATGTATATGGGACACATTTCTGCCATCTTTTTATGTAAAGCTAAGTGATTGTTTTCTAATGTATTTTTGAACCTAATACTACTGAGTTTTCTAGATATTATTTTTATTAAGTAGTTCTTTCTTATTTTTTTATTTAATCTTTAGTTACTTTTGAAATCTGTTAGAAGAGGTCTCTCTGACAGATATCAAAGGTAACTTTATAGTGTAGATGATGTATATATATATTTTTACAATGAACTTAATATTTTTTTCAAAATATATATAAGAAAAGTTTGATTTGAAGTCATGTAATCAATATATGACTTTGTATTTGGTAATAATATTTACTTTACTTAGTATTATCTACTTACTCTTTTACAATTTTTAACTATGCCTAAAATTACAAAAAAAACTAACTTCAACAAATCAATATACTCCAATGTTTCTTATTCAATAAGATTTCAAATTATATTACAAAAGAGTACTCAAGAAATCCTTTTAATTTTCTCTTTACAAAACTTGGTAGATATTCATATGTTAATTAAAGATAATATTAGTTCAGAGTCAGGTTTCAATAAAAAAAGTAATACTGTAAGTTCAAACTTGAAAATACTGTTAATTTATACTTTTATTATATACTGGAAAATTTAGTATAAATTAATATTTTTATTTATTTTCTTTATTATTATTATTTATTTCCTACAGAAATATCACATTTTAGACTAGAAGTATTATATTTCAGACTGGCTCCTTTTTACTCTAGTTATAGTATATATATGGGATAAATACATAATAACAATCTAGTTTCATAGATTAAAGTTTTAAAGTCCTAAATCTACTTTCTCCATATTCTTGTAGTGCTCTCTCTGCTATATAACTCCTTACTCCTGAATTTACTTCTTTCTTGGATGATAGTCCACTACTCTAAAATAAGTGACCACATACATAACAGAAGATCAAGGCATAATATACAAGCTGAGACCAAGGTCATTCTACTTCTGTGTCATCATTGCATTTCCTCCAGACCAACTGTAAAACTACGGAACCAGAAAGCAATATATATCATTTTATCTAGTAGCATATTCTACTCTCTAACTTCATTTATTGCATTATTTTTCAGAATCCAGAGTGTGTACTCATAGTATATTCATAGTAATCTACAGTATATTATAGCCTTCCCACACTGCTATTCTCTTCTTACTTGACAACTCTAATCTCTGAAATATTAGTTTTGTAGTTGGTGTACTAAAGGAAGTAGCCTATATAATTGCAACTATAGCTAAAATCTTTGTACAAAATACCTTAACTATATTCCCACTAATATTGAACTTGGTGATTTTACTTGTCCTTATTGCTGGTTAGCAAATTTAGCAACTTAATATTAACTATGATTTTACACCTTTTATTTATTTTCTGCTAATAATTCAAAATAGCCTTTTTTTCTTCTCCAACAATCTTTTATGATTTCAAATTCTAATCCTACAAGAACACAACTTTCTCTTATCTTAATGAATAATCTTTGTACTTTTTAGATTTGATCTAGTTTTATGTATATCTCATTTTATTTATGGCTATATCAAGTCCTATTTTCTAGAAGGATCTTTAGAAAATAACATTAGCTTGATTGAAGTAGAGGTTAATATTGGTACTGAAGAGTTTAAAGCATAAATAAATAAACTTCTTCAATGACTTTTACAATATGCTTTTTTAACTACTTTATAACAACTACTAAGTCTTTTTAGATTCAACTGATTTATTACTTTTATATATACTTATGTAACTCTAGAAGGAGAGTTTTGGACTCAGCCAAAACCAAATATATGACCACTTCACCCTTAGGATGTAAGTATATAAATTTTATTTAATACAATTTTTTGACTTAACTTTCTTTCTTAGTTTTTCATCTATATTTTTCCATTCTCTATTATAGAGCACTTAAAGAGAGATGACTAATCATTTCTTTTTTATTTCTTATGATGGTCCTTTTAAACAAAAGAAATCACTACAACAAATATATAAATTTACAAAGTTATAAGTTTTTTTCAAAATAAAATAAACTATGCTCATTACTATTCAGTAGTCATTTCTGGCTGAAAATGGCACTTATTAATACAAACTTTCATCCAACTACATGCCATTTATTTCTAATAAATTTTATTAGAAATATTTTTGTTTTTCAGAATCCTGCTATTTTTCCAAGTCTTCTTCTAGCTAATTCTAATCTTGGAGCTAGAACAGAGTCTATTATGATCATTTGGCATAAAAAACAGGATATTTGTTTTTTAAAATGGTCTAATCATCTATATAGACCACTTAGTAACCTTTATACTCATTCATGTAAATTTTGCCATGTTTTAAATAGATGAAAATTAGTAGAAGGAAAAAAAGAAAAAGACTATTATCTAGGTATATTATTGAACATATTGATTGTTATATCAACTGACTATTGTAAAGAATTGCTACTGATTACTCAAGTTTACAATAATCTATAAAAGCAACTAGAGTGGAGCTTCCAGAAGAATCCTCAGTTTATAAATATACTTTAGAGTATGTTACAACTCACCTTCTAGAAGAATTCTCAAAGAATAGAATAAGGCTTCTAAAAGGGTGCTCTACACTATATATACAAGTCCTCTTAGCTATGAAATGTTCTAAGGATCAGGGTCAGAAATACAGAAGTAGGCAACTAATTAAATATTATATAATTATTATTTAATTAGTACAGGGTTACTCTGGTGGGCCACCACTAGTATGTCAGAAGTATAACTTAGTATAGTTCCCTTACATAATCTTATTTGTGAACAAAAAAAAATATTTTGTCCTCTATCTTATATATTTATAGTCACCAATGATTATCCAAGACAAAATTCAGTACTAGGAAAAAAGATAAGATTATAGATTGAACACTATGTTGATGAAAATGATTTGCCTTTAAATTTTCAATTATTTCAACTTCAATTTTCTTGATATATATATTAAATTAACTATAGTATTTATTAAACTAGACCCTTTCTCTTTCTTAAGTTCCATCTAGTAGAAGGTAGTGGTAGAATTTGAATTTTAACTACCACTTTAGACAGTTTGATATAATAAGATACTTGTTTACCTTTTGAAACAACTTCTATTATCTCATTATATTTTTACTTTTCAAAATTCTTCTCAAAGGTTATCTTTTGAGACTTTTTCTTTATAGGTCTTAGTTTAGAAAGTAAAGGTTAAGTAGTCATAACAACCTTTATTTGTTGTTTCTAATTAAAAATAAGCACAAAATACAAATATTTTGGAATTGATATACTTATCTCTAACTCAACTTCTGGTTGAATTTTCTACTTCTATAGATCCTGTATATCTATAAAAGAACTTCTCTAACCTTTTACAGGATAATTGACTAGTATTGTAGAAGTTGAATGCTTGTTTAAAGTGAGAGTGTATAAAGGAGAGTTGATAGATAGTAATGATAGAGAAGAAGTTATAAGATCTACAATATTTTCTTTTTTTTCTTTAGAAAAAAAAAGGGCTGGAAAGACATATATATAAAGGCAACTGGAGCAAAGTGGGCTTCTAGGAGAATTCTCAGTCTATAAATACACTCTAGAGTATGTTACAACTTACCTTCTAGAAGAATTTTCAGAGAATAGGATAAGGCTCCTGGAGAGGTACTCTATAGTATATATACTAGTTTGGCTATCCTAGAACATCTTAGTAGTCAGGGTGAAGAGTGAGAGAGCTAACTAAACTAATTAAATGTTAGATAATAATTGGTGGAGATAGAGGGTTTGGTCTTTGTCTCAAAATCAGGCTGGTTAGAGTGGCAGAAAGTTTTATTATATTGAATACAGAATGGAGTTTTTTCACTGCTAAAGATAGCTTTAGTTGGTAGGCTATAGATTCCATCTGTTATTCTACTATAAAGGGTCTGAGTCTTCAGTATGATAGCTTGGTAGAGAGATATGTGGTCTTGATATCTAAGACATCTAGAAATACCTTATCTCCAGAGCTGAACATAAAAACAGAGGTTCTTCTCTGGTTATAGTAGTATACCATGTTTTCTTGTATTTTTCAGATCATAGATTTTGCCTCTTCAATAGCTGTTCTCATCTGCTCCATAAACTCATTGACAGTTTCTAGTCTAGAAGATCATTGCTTTGGCTCAAAGCTTATCTAGAGGTTTTGACCTATGTCAAGCAAGAAGGGTATTTATTGGGTTGAGACATAAACATAGTTATTATATTGGAACTTAGCCAGGGGTAAAAGGTCATACCAATTATTCTAATACTTATTAACAAAGATTTGGAGATACTAGTCCAACTCCTGGTTGACACATTCTATTTGTCTATTTATTTGCAGATACCAGGCCATAGAAGAGGCCAACTATATATCTAGTAATCTGTAGAGTTCTCTAGTAAACAGAGCTACAAACTGAGGTTTGCAATCCAACACAACATGTTGAGGTAGCCTGTACAGCTTCCAGACATGATAAAAAAACAACTATGCTATTCTTTCTGTAGTCACTGTTTTGTGTATTAGAATAAAGTGTATTTTCTTGGATATTAAGTCTACCACTGTTATAACTGCATCACAGCCAACAAATTTGGGGAGTTCTATAACAAAGTTAATGCTGAATGTGTCCTAGCATATTCCAGAGACTGGAAGAGAATATAACTTGTCTACCAGAGAATATCTTGTTGTTATTAATAGACAGTGAATGTCCTTAGTAATTACCCTAGGTGGATGTTCAAGAAGAACTCAATGGGGTTCTTTGTTAGATTGGACTACTACTTATACTATTCTTACAGTAGCTGTACTACTATTAGTCTATGGTCACATGTTCTTCCAGAATATTCTATGATCACTTGACCTTGTCACATGATCTGATTACCTAAGTTCCCATGCTATTTATATCTTAACCCCTTTGTACAATTAAGTGCTCAAATGTGTGGGAACTTATTTCCTTTTTGGGGCTCTCATAACACTTGTAGACTTGATGTGCAAGTACAGGTTGCAAGTACTGATATATTGGCCTATATACCTCAATATCTAGGACTACTAGTAGTTTCATAATACTAATTCCAGTATCTTCCAGCATCTAGGATATTTTGCTATCTTGAAGTCATGATATAGAAAAATGATTTGCCTTTGCAGTTCTAGGTTCCAGAGTATATATATTTTGCCTCAGAATCAGAGCAAGCTATTTATATTAGACTACTCTGAGGAGTGTAATGACTTATTGGCAGACTATCATAGCTCTAAGGTGGCTTTAGCAACTGGCTTTTCTAAGTTTCTGTCTCAGTTACTCTGTTAGATATTGGAAAATACCTTTTATTCAATTTCAGTGAGTTTGATCCTCTTCAATGCCCAGATGGCAAAGAATTCTGGTCAGAGAAGTATAATACCTTTATTATTGCTAGCTTCAGTCCTATAGTCTGGCCTTCGAGACAAGATGTCAGACTTTTTTATAGACTGTCTGGAGTAGTGGCAGAAAGTAAAGTCAAAACAAGCAAAGTACAAAGACTAGTGAGCTTGACAACAGTTGAGTTTTTTAGCTGTCATGAAGTACTTGAGATTTGTAAGAACTTAGACTGAGACATCTTAGAACCACTTCTAGTTCAAGTTGATAAGAAGAACTTAATAGAGTTCTCATTCAGTTCTGTACACTACTTATATATTTACTACATAGTTTGTACACTATGTTTCCTATGCTTATCATGTAACTCTATCATATAGTATCACCTGACTTTCATATTATCTGTGATATATCATATGATACTTTCTCATACTTCTTCTTGTATAGTAAATTTAGATAAGAAAATAAAATAAAATAAAATAAAATAAAATAATAACTTAGCCATTTTACCAAGTCATAACAAGGTTCTTATAGTCTATCCAAATTTTTACTGGATGGACCACTTCTTTGAGAAAATGTCTCCACTCTTCCAGGGCCTAGATAATAGCTAGTATTTTCTTATTGTAAATCTTGTAGTTTTGTTCTATTGGAAATAATGACTTGCTATAGAAGGCCACTAGATGCTACCTTTTATCCATGGGCAATTGTTGTGATAGAACTGCTTTGGTAGTGAAGTCAAAACTATCTGCCTTGATCCTAAAGAGAGTTTAAGTCTTACAGCAATACCAGTACTGAAGCAGAGGTTATCGCTTGCTTAAGGACATTGAAGGCCTTGTATTCCTTATCTATCCAGGTTTATGCTTGGTTAGCTTAGGTCAGGCCAAAGAGAGGATATGCTATGGTCAAGAAGTCTTGTATGAATTGTCTATAAAAGTTGATAAACCCCAAGAAGACTTGAACATTGGTCTTGTTCTTTAGGATTGACCACTTACAGACTCCAGTGACCTTGATGGGGTTCATAGAGACTTTATTTTCTGAGATGACTAGGTCTAGGTACTTGATCCACTTCTTCTGGAATTTGCATTTCTTTAGATGAAGGAATAGCTTATGTTCTACCAAGATCTCAAGTACTTTTCAGACAGCTCTTATATATTTTTCTATAGTCCTAGTAAAGATGAAAATGTCATCTAGATAGACAACTACAATATCTTCTGCTATGAGGTTCTAGAAGATGTCATTCATTATCATTTGGAATATGGCTGAACTATTAATTATACTAAAGAATATTACCAATGGTTCAAATAGTTTACAGTTGGTACAGAACATAGTCTTCTATTTATCTCTGGGCTTAATATGTATATTGTTAAAGCTCTAGCAGATGTCAAGCTTGGTGAAATACTTGGCTCTATGAAGCTATGAAATGAGTTCAGAGATTAGAAGAAGAGGATATTTGTTTTTGATTATTATAGCATTAAAAGACCAATAGTCTTGGACCAGGTAAAGCAAACTATTCTTTTTCTTAATAAAAAAGACTGGAGCAGCTATAGAGAATTTAAAAAGTTGGATCTATCTGGTATACAAGTTCTCTTTAAGGAAGGTATCTAACTTCTTTTGTTTTATAGAAGACAGAGGATATATCTTGAACAACTTGGGTTCCAATCTAGAAAGGAGTTTGATAGCATAATCCCAACAGTAATACTCTAGAAGAATGTTGAAAATTTCTTTTGCAAATACTGCTTCAAATCCTCTGATATAGTTTGGTATAGAGGTAAGACCTGCTTGTATCTCTATACTATAATAGGCTTTCTCCACCAGATATTACAAAGCAGTAGTAGTAGTTTAAAGTTCTTTCTGTTCCAGGACCAGTAGAAGTCAGATTATAAACAGGCAATCCTCTGGTTCTCAATCTTTTCCGTCTATACTACTAGGTATCTTTTCTTTCTCTTCTGTAAGTTCTGGCATGGAACCACTCTAATAGGTATTTATAGCTTAGACCTGCTGTCTCTTCCTCAAGGTATACTCCTTTCATAGCACTTGATATCCTTTATATTATAACAGGTACTGAATCATAAGTACTTTTCCTTTCTACCAGTTAACTTCTAGGTTATGATCTTTGAGCTAGAAGTAACCAAGTATGAGGTTCTGCCTTTCTAGGCTAGAGACTGCAAGAAGCATCTGTTCTGACTAGGAGTTGTACTAGAGAATGATATCTACTACCTCAGAAATCTGGCCTATTTTGTTAGAAGATCTGTCCATATTGAATACTAGTATAGAGCAAGAGATGCTCTGAGTGTTAATCCTCTTAGCATGAACAAAGTCCTTGTTAATGAAGCTACCAGTTGCTCTATAGTTGAATAGAGTTTTGATAGAGTGGGTTTTAGTAGTGTCTGTTGTAAGGAGCTCTATAGGCAGTATAAGAAATACTCCACAAATATGTTAGATATTCATAGAGAGTCACTTAGGTAGTTTTTTTTTCCTATTTTGGTCTCTGAACAGGGGCTTTGATATCAGAATTGAAGAGAAGAGAAAAGTGTGTTTGTGGGTTCATCTATACTTGTATTACTTTTCTCTATAGCAAGTATACTAAACCTATTTACTAGGAGTAACTAGGATGCACTCTTTGCTGGCCACTCTACACAAAATCCTCCTCTACTAGAGAGTTCTCTTTCTTAGAAATAGAATTCTTCAAGGCTAGAAAATCTTCTATCAACTCCTGCTGCTACTCTGTTATTAATTGTCTTACATCTAAGCAATAGAGCTTCATTTGTTAGTCAAGCTTGGTCAATTCTTTGAGCTGCCTTATACTAGACTTCTAGGTCTATATCTCTAGAGCATCCTACTGGCATAGTTACAATCTGGTTTTGGATTTCAGTTCACAATCAACTGCAGAACTTAACAACAAGAGTTTAAGGATCTGTATGTCTAGTGTTAGAGACCAAGGTCTAGAAGGAGTCTAGATAGCTTTCTACTATCTGGCTATTTTGGTAATAAAAGAATTTCTTTAAGATATTAGTGGTATCTATCTTTACATTGACAGAATAAAACTAAGCCTGGAACTGCTGTTTGAAGACTGACCAAAATGAAATAGGAAAAATGCTGGTATCTATCTCTATATAGAAGAGGTTCTTGGAATATTTAGCTGCTTGTTTGCTCTTGAAGAATGTGAGCATCCAGAAGATTCTTTCTAGGTCCAAGTTAAACTGCTCTAGGGCTAGGTACTAAAAGGAGCAAAAGAAGTTTTTACTGTGATGAGCAAAATAGAAAAGGGGACAGTAACAGTCCTTAATTGTATGCTAAAGGGTTTGTGGGGATGAATAGGTAGTGGAGGTATCAGAAAGAAATTAAAATAAAGAAGTACAGTTTATTATAATATAAAAATAGTTGAAATGATTATGAGATTAATCTAGGTTGTGCCTAGCATGATACCCCTAAGGTACCAACTTTTACGTACTGTAATGAGTTTACTAGCAAGTATAGTTAGTATACCACTCATGGATCTTACCAATCTTAACCAAGTCTTTATCTACACCTCTAATACCAAACCTTATAGATATGATACAGTCTGAGTGGATGACTAGCCAGGCTTTTCCAGTCTGCTACCTTGCCAAAGGTCATCTAAGTTATCCCTACCACTTGCTCTCCCATAGTAACTTAGCCTAAGACAACTTAATTATACTCTAAGTCTAAGTTAACAAAGAGAACTCAATAGAGTTTCTATTTGATTCTGTATACTACTTATACAACTACTATATGGTCTATGTACTACTTTCCCATACTTATCATGTAACACCATTATGTAACACCATTATGTGATGTGACTTTGTGACATCTTGATATATGACTATGATATACAACATTGTCATGTAATACTTTTCTGTACTCTTTCCTTGTATAGTAAGTCCAAATAAGAAAAGAAAAGATAGTGAAATAAAATAAAATAATGACTTAGCCATTTTGCCAAGTCATAATGTCACAAACTTTATTCAGACCATAACTCTAGGAATACTTGACCAATTTTGATGATCTAAATGGCCAACAAAAGCCCTTAAGAAGACCTTTCAAATGGTATCAAAAAACGTCTCAAAGCAATCAGTATTCACCGAGTTATCAGTAGATCAGTCTATGATTACCAAGTCACCAGACACTAAATTGCTAATATCTTGGGAACTGCTTAATGTAATTGTTTGCTTCAATAACTATCGTGAAGCTCTTTTCAATGCACTTCTTTCGGCTATAAATAGATCCCGAGGCAATAAGATCCCATGGAGATACAAGGTCCTCAATGTTTGCACATGACAACTGATTTTTATCCATAGATTATCATCTGTCCTTGAATAGAACAAAGAACTGCCCTAAGATGGTTAGGTTATCTCTATTTCAAGAACAATAGCACTTCTATATATAGAACAATAGGTAGTGATCATATGGTAGACTGTTCTGGTGCACAGACCACCACAATCATATATTTAAGAACTGTATTATAAGAGCCCCAAAAATAGAAATGGTTTTCTGTGCAGTTAAATACTCGATCTAAAACCTCAAATTATACAATGGGGTCAAGATATAAATAGCATGAAAACTTAGGTAATCAGATCATATGACAAGATCAGATGATTGTAGAACATTCTGGAAGGACATATGATTGTGAGCTAATAGTAGCACAGCTACTATAAAGTAGTATAAGTAGTAGTCCAATCTAACAAAGAACTCTATCAAGTTCTTCTTGAACATCCACCTAGAGTAATCACTAAGGACATTCACTGTCTATCAGTAACAATTTGCTTTAAAGAGCAATATTTTTGTACTAGAATATATCTTATTGTTGTACATAAACTCAGCTGTTTCCAACTAATCTAGCTACTATTCTTGTCTGTAGTCTATGAACATTCTTAAGTACTACTCCAATTTTTGGTTGACCCTCTCTGTTTACCTATCCATTTGAGAGTAGAATACCATTGACAATTTACTTTTAATCTCTAATATTCAATTTGGCTCTTTTATCAATTCTGTTGTGAACTATAGTTTTTTGTTCAAAATTATACTCTTGGGTAGTCTATACAACTTCTATATATTGTTTTTGAATAGTTTAGCTAGTTCTTCTACTGACATTTTCTCTGTAGTAGAAATAAAGTAGACCATTTTTGTTAATCTATCTACCACTACTAAGATTAAGTCATATTCCTGGGCTAGCAGCAACTTAGTAATAAAGTCTGCTGAAATATATGTCCAAGGTTTTTCTGGAATTGAATTGGATATTAACTTGTCTACTAGCTACTTTATGCAGTTTTTATTTCTTTGATAGAAATCATACCCTTCTATATATTGCTTTATCTCCTTGGTTACTCCTAGTCTTCAAAAATTGTGAATGACCAGCTCTACCATCTTCTACTACCTTCTATGTCCTCCTACTGGTATATCATAGTGTAGCCTAATGATTTCCACTCTCAACCTATTATCTTTAGGTACATATATCCTTTCTTTTTTGTACATAATACTATCTACTTCTCTCTACTCCTTATCTCTCAACATTTTTACTCCTGCCTACTTCATTTTTTTAACTGCTCTCATTATCTCATTGTCTTTTACCTTTGACTATCTTACTTCCTCTAACAAATCTACTCCTTCTATGATGATTTCTACCTTTTTTGTTTTTCTTACTTCTAGCTATTCTAGCTTCATTAATATTTCATTTTTGTTGTCTCTTTTTATCTCTACTTCCCAATCTAGCCTCTTGCTTAGACTATCTGTCTTTTCCATTCTGCTTCCTGGAATATATTTTAATGTAAAGTCAAACCTTGATAAGTATAATGTCTATCTTGTTATAACTTGGCAAAACAGCTAAGTTATTATTTTATTTTTCTTTTCTTTTCTTATTTGAGCTTACTATATAAGAAGGAGTATGGGAAAGTATCACATAACATATCACAAGTAATATATCACAAAGTCAGATGATATAATATGATAAGATCACATAATAAGTATAGAAAAAGTAGCATATAAGCCATATAGTAAATGTATAAGTAGTATATAAAATTGAACAAGAACTCCACTGAGTTTTTCTTGTCAACTCAGACTAGGAGTGCAGTTAAGTCATCTCAGGCTAAGTCACTACAATTCATTTACTACTTTATCTATGTCTAAATCCATAGAAAAGACTAATTCCAACAAGTTTATATTATAATAATTTACTTTTAAAAAGATTTCAGTATTATAAGAAAGAACTCAACAATATATTCTAGTTTGCTCTTTACAAGAACTAGCAGATATATATACTAACTGAACTTCAAAGCCTCTATTATAATCTTGTTCAATACTATTTCTTAATGGAATTGTTAGCTTTTGTAAAGTTACTAAAGTAATTGTTATAAGCTTTGCTTTTACTAGCATTGTTAAGTTGACTTTCTACTTGACTAAAGTAATCAAAATCATTTAAATAGAATATAAGATTATTTTACTTCACTAAACAACTTAGTAGTAAAATATCTAATAAAATAACCAAGTAAAAAACAAAAAACTATAAAGTACTGTAAAGTTGCTGGTGTGACTGTGACAAGCTGCTAGTAATATTGTCAACTCACTTCTACTATGTTGAAGTTATCAAACTCATTTAATAGGGTATAAGCCTATTCTACTTTACTAGATAACCTAGTAGTAAAA